>Ga0209909_100047_pt1 | contig 286283 bp, 265 predicted proteins | sample FECB22metaG_FD_188302 | JGI IMG/M metagenome (GOLD analysis project Ga0209909, IMG submission 188302) | Cyanobacterial communities from the Joint Genome Institute, California, USA - FECB-22 (SPAdes) (version 3) | ecosystem: Environmental > Aquatic > Thermal springs > Hot (42-90C) > Microbial...
AACGAGACACTATCCGACAGCGCCGCTTGAACCACCAGGCCAAAGCGGCTTAAATCAACCCGCAAACTGAGCCGGAAACTCCATTCTTCCAGAGCCCAAAAAGTCTCAAATCATTCGACGACGGACAGCCGCCCTTTGCGCCACCGTCACCCGATACCGGGCGAAAGGGGCGATCCGGGATGTCGGTAAGGCCCTTGGGCTTCCAGAGGATGTCATCAAGGCCTTGTCGTCAGGCATGTGGTCCTGGTCGGACGAGATCAGTGAGAAGAACGTCAGAGAACTGAACCTCAATCCGGACGACCGCCGTCTGGTCCTGACGCTGAAGCTTGCTCAGCAGCTCGTGGGCGCTCCCAGGCATCTGGGCCAGCATCCAGGTGGCTTCGTGCTCACCCATGATCGCCTCGATGACCTCGTACCGATCGAACCCGCGACCATGAAGGACCGGCAGGTGATCGAATGGGACAAGGACGATGTCGAGGCGCTGAAGATGATGAAAGTGGATGTGTTGGCGCTTGGCATGCTCACCTGTATGTCGAAGGCCTTCACTCTCATCCGTGAGCACAAGAACATTGATCTCGATCTGGCGAACATCGAGCAAGAAGATCCGGCGACCTATGCGATGATCCGCAAAGCCGACACGCTCGGCACCTTCCAGATCGAATCCCGCGCGCAGATGAGCATGCTACCGCGACTGAAGCCACGCACGTTTTATGACCTCGTCGTTCAGGTCGCCATCGTGCGGCCGGGGCCGATACAAGGACAGATGGTCCACCCGTTTCTGCGCCGGAGGGCAGGCCTGGAACCAGTGGAATACCCGACTCCGGAACTCGAGGCGGTCCTCGGCAAGACCCTTGGGGTGCCGCTATTCCAGGAAAGCGCCATGAAGGTGGCGATGGTCTGTGCAGGATTCACGGGTGGCGAAGCCGACCAGCTCCGCAAATCAATGGCGACCTTCAAGCACACGGGCGGCGTCTCGAAGTTCAAGGACAAGCTTGTCTCCGGCATGGTGGGAAACGGCTATACGCCGGAATTTGCCGAGAAGACCTTCAGCCAGCTCGAAGGATTCGGCAGCTATGGATTCCCGGAGAGCCACGCCGCATCCTTCGCTCTCATCGCCTATGCGTCGAGCTTCGTGAAGTGGCATCACCCGGACGCCTTCTGCGCGGCCTTGCTGAACTCGCAGCCGATGGGTTTCTATGCGCCAGCGCAGATCGTTCAGGATGCCAGACGACATGGTGTCGAGGTCCGGCCCGTCTGCGTCAACCGATCCCGGTGGGACTGCACGCTCGAACCCGTCGACGGCAGTGACCGCCATACCGTTCGCCTCGGCATGCGCATGGTGCGCGGATTGGCATCTGCCGATGTTGCGCGGGTCACGGCCGCACGCATGGATCTACCTTTCGAGAGCGTCGATGATATGTGGCGGCGATCCGGTGTGCCTGCAGCATCTTTGGTAGAGCTTGCCGAGGCCGACGCCTTCCTGCCGTCACTCGGACTCCAGCGTCGCGATGCGCTCTGGGCCATTAAGGCGCTCCGAAACGAGCCACTACCGCTCTTTGCCGCCGCGTCCGAACGGGAGGCACGAGGGATTGCCGAACAGCAGGAGCCGGAAGTCGCTCTCCGGCAGATGACCGAAGGTCACAACGTCGTGGAGGACTACGGCCATACGGGGCTGACTTTGCGCGAGCACCCGATCGCCTTCCTGAGACGGAATCTGACCGAGCGGAATATCGTCACCTGTGCGGAAGCCATGATCGCCCGCGACGGGCGTTGGCTAATGACGGCTGGTCTCGTTCTCGTGCGCCAGCGGCCCGGCAGCGCCAAGGGCGTGATGTTTCTGACGATCGAGGACGAGACGGGCCCGGCAAACGCGGTGGTCTGGCCGACTTTGTTCGAACGGCGCCGTCGAGTCCTTCTGGGGGCTTCGTTAATGGCGATCAACGGCCGCATTCAGCGGGAAGGGGAGGTTGTCCATCTCGTTGCACAGCAGCTTTTTGATCTATCTTCCGATCTGTCTGGTCTTGCAGACCGCGATCAGTCCTTCACGCTGCCCTTTACGAAAGCGGATCATTTCACGCATGGAGGTGGTCCTGATCCGCGAGAAAATCCGAAGCATGCGGTCAGGCCGAGGGACATTTCTATTCCGGAGCTTCACATCGATACGCTCAAGGTGAAGAGCCGCAACTTCCATTAATCGAGGACCGCAGTTGCCCTTTAACGGACACGCCGAGCAATATAATCGTGATTTTCATTTGAGTGTCTCGATCAGGCACGGTGATACCTTCTGAAAAAGTTCCACACTTCGACCGCTGTCTCGATATCGCCGCTGCATCCTCCGAAACGCGGGCCGTCTTGCGAATAATTCTCGCCCACTACTGCGAGACGGGGCCAACAATGGCCTCCGTTTTCGATGCGATACAATTGAACGCCCGTGTCGGCCCGGCATCCGAACCATTGGACGAAGCTGGCTCGGGTCAGGTCATGCGGGTTAAGATGTGGTAGCGGCTCGGCATCTTCGCCGGTGCATCCGTTGATCCGACGCCAGTATTCCGTTGCCTCCGGAACTGAAAGCAGCCTTCCGAACGACCGAATATAACCATCGTAGCGCTGCACGTCATCGCTTGTACCGTTTACCATCATGACTGGCATGGAGTGGCCGGGCTTGCAATCGTCGACCTGTGCTTCGTTGATTGCGCTGGCGACGGGAGCAATCGCGGCAATCCTCTCAGGAAGCGCGCAGGCCAAGGTGTAAGTCATCAGCGCGCCGAACGAGAATCCCGTGGCGTAAATTCTTGCCCTGTCGGCAATCTTCCGCGTCACCAGATCGTCGATCATGGTACGGAAAAAGCCGATGTCATCGACCGGCTCGCCATTGGTGACTGGTTTGCTGGATTTGATATTCCAAGCACCATCAATTGCCTCGGGATAAAGGGTGACGAAGTTCTCCCGATCCGCGACGGGATCAAATCCGCTGTTTTTTTGGAAATTGGCGGCTTTGTCGTCGGACCCGTACATCACGATGACAAGTGGCACAGGGTGTCCGGCCGCTCCCTTGGGAATATGCAGGATCGCCGTGCGGTCTACTCCCTGCCATTTGTAAGTCAGAATCTCATCGGCATCAGCGATCGTCCAGCCGAGGAGGAAAAGGAGGGCAGCAAGCGGCAGGCGTGGCAATATGCAGCTCATGAAACGTCCCTGCTTTCTAGCGAGAATACAGCCACGAAGCATAAGTCATTCCATGCCACTCGCAATGATCGAAAGAGCCGACGCCTAACGATGGCGAGCACTTACAGCTCCCAGCCGGTCAGCACCAAGCAGAAAGCGGGTCATTTCAAGACGGAGGTAACATTGGGGGCTGTGCGGAGGCGCCCGGTTGCTTTTTTCTAAGGGCAGGCCCATTCGGAATCCTGTTTGAACGCACAAACTTCATGCGTTCGAAACCAGATCATTTCCCGGTGGATGACGAAAATATGCCTACTACAAATTGTGCGAAGCGTTACACTCTGCCGATTTACAAGCACAAGGAATCGGGGGCGTCGCGTGAACTCCGCAGAAAAGGGTGACGAGCTAGAAGACGCGTTCTTCGACTACCTTGTCGAACAACAGCGACGCGGCGAATTGGTCTATGATCTATACCCGTCGAACAGATGTGAAATTTTTAAGAAGAAGGGCTACTTTTGCAGGGAGCGCGGCGCCAATGTTCAGTTCGACGTGGTCATTGAGGTCTACCGCGAAGGCAGGGCGGAGCCATTCTCCTACGTGGTGTTCGAGTGTAAGAACTATCAGGGTGGCATTCCTGAAACCTGCGTGACTGATTTCTCCGACAAGCTGGGGCGAGTGTTCAGGCATTCTGCCAAAGGCGTGTTGGTCGTGTCTTCGCGTCTTCAATCCGGTGCCGATAGCCTCGCTCGAAGCCGATCGCTCGGAATTGTGAAATATGATCAGACGGGGCTCGACGTCGTCGCGGAACGTAGCGGTCGCAATTGCTTGGAATCCCGTTTCGTGAAGTCCCAAATCTTTCGCGACGAGCGGGCGACCAAATCTCTCAAGTTCTCAGCCATCCACGAAGGGCGCGTCTTCGGCGCCATCAACCAGCTCCTGCGCAGCCTCGAGCCGGAATTGTTCGTCGTCGAGGAGACGAAGGGTCGAGATCCGCGTCAGTCCGTTCCATATATTTCCGCGGAAGATATCGAATCGAAAGCGAACCAGGTCCTACTGGACCTAGGCTACAAGTCGGGACCGGTCGATCTCAACGAAATATGTTCTGCGCTATCTGTCGACTTGCAATTCACTGACCAACTGAGGTTGGATCGGGATGGCGCTACGATACTTGGGTCGGCGAACTTCGATAAACGGTCGATCCAGATAAACGCCCACCGAGACCGCAATCGTGAGCGGTTTACCTTGGGACACGAGATCGGGCACTTCTGCCTGAACCATGATCGATACCTGCGATCAGAGACGATCGTGGAGCAAGATCTTTTCACGGATATCGAAGCCAGGGAGGCCTTCAACTACGAGCGCCTGGAGTTTCAGGCAAATGCATTCTCGTCCAGTCTCCTGCTGCCAAGCGAGGTATTCCACGTTGCCGTCGCTGTCGGACGAAGCAGGTTCGACATCAAGGACCGCGGCCATGGCTATATTTTCGTCGACGACCAGCCTTGCAACTTCGTGCCGTACGATGAACTGCTGTCCGATCTGTCTCAGTATTTCGAGGTTTCAAAACAAGCCATCGAGATCAAGTTGAAGAAGTCAGGACTGCTTAATGATCGGAGGCAGGGGAGGGAGCGTCTTCCGACTGCACACCTCTTGGGAGCATTGGCATCGCTCAAGCGGTGATATTGAATTCATCCCGTGACGGCATGAAGCCCAGTTGATGCGCAGTGGCTCAAAGCCCTGCGAAACACACGTATTTCACTTCCCGATATACATCCATCCCTTGGTGGGATCCCTCGCGCCCGACGGCCGGCGGTGTCAACCCTGCACCGGGATTGACGTTTCATCCTCATGGATATCGGGAGTCAGAGCCGAACGACTGTTAGCACTGTTTGCCTCGCACCTTGACCAGCCGAAGGCTGGCTCCGTGACGAAGGCATAGAGCGCGACCGCGTGAAGATCGATGGCTACGCTTCATTTCATGCGAAGACTTGCAGAAGCTTTATCCACAATATACCAACTCAACAAAAGGTTGCTTTTTTTGGGGAGCTCATGTGGGACAAGCAAAGCAGAAAGCGAAGTTGCTAGAAGATTGGAAGAGCAGCCTTTCAAAGGAAGAGTGCACTGTCTTTGATATCGCGTTCAGACTGCACAATAACTTCATCAAGCCGCGCAACGTAACCGGCATGTGCTATCACTCGGTGTTTTTCCTTTATCTCTATCTCAAGAAAACGCACGGAATCACAACCACCCCAATCATTGGATATGTGAACGATGGCACCGACGACATATTCGTCTCACATGCGTGGCTTGAGTTTAACGGCAAGCGCATCGATGTCAGCGCGGCCGTCACCGATCCGAGGATAGGAGCAGCAGGCGAACTCATCATTCTGGATCGCGTAATGAAAGCTGGCCTTCGATACGGGTATTACCGTGAAATCCCGGAGCAAGGGATAAGGCAACACGAACTGCTGAGAATGACGGGCACGCGCGCGTTGCTCGAACGTAAAGAACAAGAGCACGCGACTATGGTTCGTCGCGTCAACGATGACGATGAAATCCTGTCTTATCTCGACAATGAGCCGAATGGCTTCACCTTACAGAGGATCGCGTCGCTGATCTGATCCGTGTCGGCGTTAGTAAGTTAGACCACGCCAATTGCTGTACCAGGCCATTTTGAGGGGAATTGTCTTGCCAGAATGGCCAATGGCACCCTCCATCTGAATTTTTACTTAGTAAGGGCGACCGTCCAAAAAAGGGGGAACCTATGCCAATATTCATTAGTCACAGCCATCAGGACAAAACATTCGTAGATAACCTCGCGAAGATGCTCGTCATGGCGAAGCATCATGTCTGGGTCGATCGCTGGGAGTTGAAGCTCGGAGACTCACTCACCTCCAAGATCCAGGAGTCGCTGACGACATCTAGCGCCATCCTCGTCATTCTCTCCAAAAGTTCCGTTGAATCCGAATGGTGTAAAAGAGAACTGAACGCCGGATTGATACGGGAACTGGAGGAAAAGAACACCATCGTGATGCCGGTCGTTATAGATGACTGCAGAATTCCGCTTTTTTTGAAGGACAAGCTTTATGCGAACTTCAACAAAGACCCGGACGAGGCCTTCCATTTAATTGATAGCTCGCTTGCCCGGATTTCGAATCCGACAATGTCGAGGTTCCTACAACCAGATTTCAAAACAGACTATGCGTTCGACTGGCGTAGCGCTCCAGCTAGCGAACTGCACGACGGTTGGCTTCTTCGCTGGACTTTCGTAGATCATGCAGAAACAATGCAATTCTCGATCTTAAGCGAGTGCCGCATCTACGCAGATGAGAAGGCTGAAGAAGCTTTCTACAAGTCAGCAAGAAATGGCGGCGAAATTGAATTTGGCCACCAGGTGTTGAAGGCAATCGCCGCCGTTCTCGATGAAAAGCCGCTGGTCGAGAATATCGATGACAATATGCCCAAATTTGTGGCCTTCGCGGTCAGGGCCATGGGGCACAGGTTTGTAGTACAGTACAACTATCGGAGACTAGGTGTAGACGAAGGGACCGATACCATCGTTTACCTCGACAATCACATCAAGTTGGCTTTGAGCTACATGGATACGGTTTTAAAAGGGACGTAGAAGCCAAGCGGAAGGGCGGGGTTCACCTAATTTCTTGCCAGAAAAAGCTGCCACCCATCACTCTTAAGCTTGATCAATGCTCGAAACGCACAGAAGAACTCTGGAAGGTTCTGGGCGAGTTGGAACGAGGATCTGCAGACTTGGGAAATCCGGCGTGGTTCCCGTGCGATACCGGCCGCCCAATACGTGAAGATAACCTTCGAAGTTCTGCACCCTTAGATCAGTCATCCGCATCGAGAAGTAGGACGCACGGGTCTACTCTGGGAGTGAGGATCTTGGTGCGCTGCTTCGCGCGCGTGACGGAAACTCTGAAGTTCTGGCGGTGCTGGCTTGAAACCGCTTCGATCAGATTCGTGGGGACGATTCGATCGGGGTTCGCGACGATCTTCTTCTTAACTACAACCGGCCACCCTTCGAAGATAATCACCTCGTCGAACTGCTTGCCCTTCGCCTTGTGCATATTCATCACGACGACGCCCGTTTCAGGTTTCTGTCCGGTGGAAAAGTGATCTTGTACGAACGCACGCCTCGTTATTTCGAGCGCGTTGCTATAGCGCCCGTTTTCTCGCCAGTCCTCCGCGAGTCCCTGCCGAAGTTGCGTGCCGCGCTCAAGGAGCCTCACGTTTCTGACATCCTCAGAGATGGCCTTGAGACGGGCGCAGTCTCCTTTGCCGAGAACTTTTCTCACCGCCACCCAGTCCTCGCTCGGATCCCCGCTCAAGGTCAGATCTAGGACCGTCCTCAAAACGGTTTCGGTCGCTCTGATGATGGAGTTCGCGGCTGGCTGCTTTCCGGTAAGTAGCCCTACGTCCCATTTGTCGAGTGCCTTTTTGAGCGCGTTCGCGTCGGCTATGTCGGTTTTGCCGGGCGCGTTCCCACCTCGCCCATGTAGATACGAGCGGATCAATTCGACGAGCTTTGCAAGCGCATTAGGCGCCTTCGGTTGCTGCATTAGATAAGCGAGTGTCTCCGCAGCCAGTATTGGTCCGTCCATGTCGACTATCGCGCTATGTGCGATCGAAGGAAGACCCCCGAACGGCTCGCGAAACGTGTCGGAAACCAGTCGGGTCATCTTCCGCGTTGGAACGAGGACTGCCAGCGACCAGTCGCGCCGTCCGCTCGAGATCAGGCGCTGACGCGCTTGCAGCACGGTCGTCGTCAGCTTCGCGTATGCCTGATGGTAATTCTGCTCGAAGAAGTCAAACTCGATCCCTTCGTAAGACTCCTGCCTGAATTTGCCCGTCAGGACGTCGTTGCCGAAAAGCGCGATTTCGGTGCCCTTGCTTCGATGATTGTCGGCCGCAAGATCGTGTTCCTCCGGGCTGAACTCCTTTTTGAAGTGATCGAGGCGTTCGGGGTCGGCGCCGACAAACTCGAAGATGCGCTGCTCTGGATCGGCGAGCGCGATTAGCGTGCTGTGTACGCCCAGTGCCTTCACCGCGGTCCACTGCGGACCGCTCGTGTCCTGAAACTCGTCCAGGATGATGTATGGATACATCTCGGAGATCAATTTCCTGATTTTGTCGGAGCCGTGCAGGAGCTGGCCGGCAAGACCGGCGAACAGGTCGAAGCATACCTTGCCTTCCTCGGTGGCAAGCCGAAAGCGTTCCGCCGTTTCTGCGGACATCTTCGCCTTCTTTTCCTCGTCGCTAAGCTTCGAATCCTTGCTGAACTCGCCTCTGATTCCTGAAAGAGCGATTGCTTCTGCTGGAGGCGCCAGCACCTGAAGGCTTCGAGGAAGGCCGACGAGGTAGCCATGCGTCTTGAGGATTCGCCAGAAGAATGAATGGTAAGTGTCCACCTCGATCAGAGACTTCTCGCTTTTCGCGATTTCCTTCTCTTCATCGATCGCTTCCATCACACGGGATACCGTCGCACGCGCGAAACTGAGGAACAGGATTCGTTGACCACCTGTAAGCCGTTCGCGCGCGATTGCTGCGGCCTTGAGGATCGATACTGTCGTCTTCCCTGATCCTGGGCCTCCGGTGACCAGTTGATGGCCCGTGCCGTCGAGAACGTCCTGCTGCCCCTTAGTTAGGTCGACCATTCCGCGCCACCGTCAACGAAATATGTCCTTCGGCTCGCCAGGGCCGTTGTCGGGCTTAACAGGGCCGATAGGGGCGGGCGGCACAGGCGGTGGCGGCGGGGCCGGTGTTGGCACAGGCGGCGCTGGAGGCCACGGAGGCGGTGGGGCCGGTGTTGGCACAGGTGACGCTGGAGGCGGCGGAGGCGGTGGCGGCCGGGCCGGTGTTGGCACAGGCGGCGCTGGAGGCCACGGAGGTGGTGGGGCCGGTGTTGGCCCAGGTGGCGCTGGAGGCGGCGGCCGATTGGGTGGCAAGGATATCGGCGCACCCAGATTTGATCGAGCAGGAAATTCAGATGGATTTGGGGCAGGAGCGGGCGGTGGAGGCGGTGCTGCAGGCGGTACAGGGGGCGGGCCAGCCGCCGCCGGCTCGCAAAGCTCCTTAAGCCGAACACAGGCATTGCGGAAGAAAACGGGAACGTCCGCCTCCTCGCATTGCGCGAGGAAGTCAGCGATCCCCCAAGTGCCTTTCGACCACCGGAAATACTCCCTCAAGGCGTCGCCCGTCTGTGCCTTCGGGTCGGGGTACTTCTCGAGAATGTGCTGGGGCCAGTCGACGACGCTGGCGAACCTCTCCATCGCAACTTCGGTCGTGTTCTTCAGTACGAGATCCTCGATGCCCTTTTCTCCGTGCATGAAGAGTTCCTCGACGGTGTCTCGGATCGTCTTCTCCGCAGCCGGGGTCTGCAGGTCGCAAATGGCGAACGTCCGCTTGCCAAGACTTTTGTAGAGGCCTGCAACATCCGCGATTTGAGTCTCTGAGCCGGCGTCGATGACGCAGATGCCGAGCGCTTCGATCGAGCTGTAGGTGGCACCGTTCAGCTCGGATAGGCGCCTTGCGACCGCCGGAAGGGAGGCCGCTTCGGTCGCCCCTTCAGCGATCACCACGCGACGCGACAGTAGACCCTCGCAGAATTTGGTCCTGAATTCCTGGCGGTACCGCTTATGCTTCACGCTGGCCGGAAGCTCAATCGTGGACTGAATAAGCTTGCCGTCTCCATCGCGTGAGAGGATGACAGTCTCCTCGAGCGCGAACTCCTCGAGGACGTAAGGCGAATGGGAGGTGAAAATTGACTGGGCCGACAGCTTGCGAAGCTCGTGGACGATCCTCTTCTGCGCGTAGGGAGGAATGGCCGTCTCGACCTCCTCCATCGCGAATATCACGTTCTGCTTGTCGGCAGCTATCTGGGAAAGCAGCGCCAGAACCAGCATGTTGATCGTGCCGGCTCCCTGGCGGTAGTACGGCGCAGCATGCGCTCCATCGCCTGTTGCTATGAAGGCGGTCACGACTTTTCTGAGATGCTCGCGGGTGAGGCTGGAGACCTTCAGATGGGGCTGGACGCCCCATTCGCGCGGGACATATTTCTTGAGCGCTTCATTGATGCTCTCCAAGACGCCGGTCAGACCGAGTTCGGGTCTGCTAGCGACGTCAATGGCCGCGAGTGTCGATATCGTTTCCTCCCACATTTGAGGGCGGATTTCCTTCAAGCGCAGGATGATGTCGAGCAGGCTACCGTGTTCGAGGCTGAGCGCCCGCGAACCAGTACGTATTCCTCGCAAATAAAGGAAGCCGCAGTGCTGCTTGTCTCTCTTTGTGAACGGAGTCGGCGTCGTTTCTTCAAGGAGGGTTCGCGAATAAAAGGTACTGCCGGTGAAGTCGTCCTCCTCGGTATCGTACTCCCCGATGAAGGTTACACGAAGCGCAGGGCCTACGTCGGCCGCATCGACACCCTCGGGCGTTGGACCTTCGTAGAACGACCCGGTCTTTAGATCGAGCCACTCTATCGAGCCGCCGAAACGGGCTCTCTGCTCCGCGGACAGGTCGATTATCGTGACCTCGATGACGATCTTCGGTGCTTCTCCCACATCTGCGGCCGCATCATCTTCTTCCTTAACCGTGGTGGCTTCGGCTAAGTACCGCCCAAGATAGAAGTCGTGCTCGTCGACGGGTGGGCGACGGTTGAGTCGGTCTGGACCGAGCACGAGATCGATGGCCTCGAGGACGGAGGACTTTCCAGTGTTGTTGTCGCCGATCAGAACGCCATGCGCGGGAAGCTTGATTTGCGCGGCTCTGATACCTCGAAAGTTGTAGATGGAAACCGCGAATATTTTCATCCGGAAGCTCGCCCCAACTTAGCACTGCGCAGTGCAATCATTTGGCGAATAAGGGCACGATGTTCTGATTCGTGGCAAGACTTTAAGTTGAGAAGGGCGCTGCCCTGACCCGAGCCCCAAGGACAGCTTTGCTGGACGAGCGCATCTATCGGCCTACTTCACCGGCTGTATCAGGAGATGGAGCGAAGCCGGAAAATCATCAAGCGATTTCGCTCGGCCGTCGAAAAGGTCACCGACGTCCTTGTGGAGAAGGCGGTCATCGAGGGCGAGGAAGTCGTTCGCATCACTGGCAGGCTTCCCCGCTTGTGTTTCGATTACGTGAATGCCGTGCCGGTAACAAGCGATTCTGGATAGGCCGGTGGGGCTTGCGGCTACCCAAAAAATCATCCGGAAACTGGATATCCGACATTAGCGTGATTAAAGGGTTTCAGGGTCCCGAGTTCGCTTTGGATTCCACACTTGGATTAGTGGCTGGGAGAGGGACGCGTGCTTCCTTTCCTAGTATCGAAATGTGAGGGGCCCATCATTGATGAAGCTAGTCGCGCGTCGGCCTCTGTCCAGATCAGGGAAATGGATGTGCGGGGAAGGAGCGAAACTGGTATGAGAAGTCTCATGCGCCCACGGGGAAAACCAATGAGCTTTACACCAACAGCCGACGAGCTGCAGCAGGCGCCCGTTCTTGAAGGCTGGGTTCATGAAACTGCGAGCGCCTCCAGGCCTTGGATCTACGCTTGGTTCTTCGGACATCCTGAGATAGCCGACGGCGACCATGGGCACACTTCTCCCGTTGTCGAGATGGATAGAGAAAGTCCGCCGCGCTGGGTAAGGACAGACAACCGCCTTTACCGGCTCGGATCTTCATATCCACCGGCAGAGCGCGAAATTCGATATTGGACGCAAAAACTGCGTCGCCGCCAGGGCTTGCCGCTCGGAACCACCCCAGGCGGAAGCGACGACATCGTGGCAATGTTGGATTTCATCAAGAAGACAAAGCCCTTCAGCGATTCGAAGTATGCAAGGATGGAAAAAGCCTACAGGGAAGAACGAGAAAGCGGGCTATGGCCTCCTGGAACTCTTAGCTCATCCTCATCTGCCGGCGTCTGAAAAAGCTGCTACGGCAACGCTGTGATCTCAACGTCTGATGTCAAGCGCTGCTTGGCCAGTTCTACGTTCAGGCTTTCGACCTTTTCCGCCACGGACCTGATTTCGACATGCGCTGACCGTAGCAGGGCAGGGTGCAAGGCCGTCCTTGTGGCGTAACCGGTGTTCTGCTGGCATGACTTTTCAATTTCATATCTACGCAGACGGCTCCTTCGATGCCGCGACCTGCTCCGGAGGATGGGCGTTCGTCGCCTATGAAAATGGTCGCCAGATGTATGCCGCCTCCGGTAAGGTGGTCGCCACCTCGAACAACACGCTCGAAGTCCTCGCCGTGCTGAATGCGATTGCCTGGATCGCCGCTCAAGTCCCGGAACGGTCGATCACGCTCTGGACGGATGCCGCCCACGTCATAGAAGGCTGCCGTCGATGGAGGGCCATCTGGCGCACCAACGGCTGGAAGCGGATCACTCCGAACCCGCACGCGCGACGCCGACCGATCCCTGACATGGAAATCTGGCAGCAGCTAGACACGCTTCTGGAGCGGCATCCGCATGTCGTGGTGGAATGGTGCAAGGGACATTCCGGGGCTCGTGGCAACGAACTTGCCGACATTCTGGCGCGCAATGCGACACGCTCGGCAGTAACTTAGGCGGTGGCCGCCCTGCTCTCGTTGGCTATGTAGTCAATGGCCGGTCTATCTCATTGGTCGCTAGAACGCCCAAAACCGGCTGTGCAAATTGGGGCATTGGAGAAACTCACGGCGAAGCCGGTTTGCGTCGAGATCTGCTACGCTTTTTTTCGGTGTCTGGTTCCCTGCCCAGAACAGCGTTATAGAATACGGCAAAGGATTGATCGCTTTTCAGAAGTTTCTCGATATCCAGCTTTTTGATTGCTTCCTGGAATTCACTCATTGTACCGATACCACTCTTTTCCTGTCGTCTCATCCGCATCGGCCGGAAATCGAAATCTGCAAACCATGCTTCGATCCCAGGGTCGGGGATGGACGCGCGCCAATTCTTGATGGCGACTTCGCTCTCCAACATCTCGAGCGAACCCTCGATGTCGCCGTCGCCGTCTACTATAAGCAGCGCATTTACATTCTCCGGATAATGGTACTGAAATGTTCGCGTGACTCTCGCGACCGGGCGCTTTCCCATCGCAGTGATGATCTTGATCCAGCGTGGTGTCGAATTGCTATCAGCCAAAATTCGCTCGGACAGCATTGAGAGAATGGTTCGATCCGTGTCGCCTTCGCACACAATAACCAAGTCTGGGCTCGAACGCACCGCCGCCACCACGTCCAGCACTCGACCGGTGGAAGCGTCGTAGCGCGCGGTTTCGACGGTGGGCGTCACGCGTACGACATCATTTGAGCTTGGCGTTTGGACAATCCCAGCTTCCGCGGCATCTCTGAGCTTCCTTTTGAGGACCGCCCGGAAGCCTTCTTTTCTCAGAATTGCGGCATCCATGTCCGGCCGATCAAACAGAATGAGATTAATGTTTTTCCCGAATGTGAGAGCGTCTGCTGCAGCCTTCGAGTAACCCGACATCGAAATGAACACCCCGAGTGTGCCCACGAGCTTCCCATCTATCTTTCCCTTGAACATGTACAGGGTAGATGCCGGAAGTGGTTCGGCGTGCCATTTCGCCTCGATTAGGAAAATGGTACCATCTAGGAAGAAAGATCCGTCAATCTCCTCGGCGCCTTTAACCGTCCTATAGCTAGTCCGCGGTTCTAGATTCTCGAGAGCAAGGGCCGCGGCGATCAAATTCTGGAACTGATATCCTCGCCTCCGCTTCCCGCGAGCACGGCTCTTCTCTGGTAATGCGAGAAGCCTCAAGTAAAACTCTTCTACCGCTTCGGGTGAGCTCAGGTCAGTAGTCTTTGGCGGCATGTGCGCGTTTCCCTTGCCAACGAAATGCGCGAATCCGATTACCTATAAAAGATGGGCGAACGATTAATTGCGATATCAGGCAAGCGGTGATTTGGAAGGTGCCGACGGCACGCACGAAGAATGTGCGGGACTGGGCGATGTTTCGACGTGCCCGGATTGATCTGTCGTCGGATAGGGTTCCTTCAGTCGCGTATTTGGTCGCGATAATTACAACGGTACGAGAGAATCAATTTTCTGGGGAGAAGACCATTTTTCGGCCATAGGGATGGCCGAAAGTGGTGTTCGCCTTCTAAAAAAGACGCTGCACGACCCGGTCCGGAATTTTTTTGATTGGCGACTGCGCATGCCTTACCCATCGTATTTTGCCGACCAGTCACGCTAGCTGCCTGGTATTGCTTAGCCGACTATGATCGTGATGGCTGTATTCACCCACGCGGAGACGACGACCGAAAGAACACATGTTTTATGTGGTTGGACGGGCGGATTCATTCCTCGCTCTCTTCTGCGGAGGGAGATGAGGCGGAAATATCGAACAAGGCAGCTAAGTGGAACGGCAAGGATTCGCCTGACCGAACCAATGGATTCGCAACATGGCTCGAATGCTTTCGCGTGTCGACGCTGTCGCAACAACGCGTCGCACTCGTCTGCAGGCCCGATGTTTGAGACGATGCCACTCAAGTCCAAATTTGCGTCGGGGAAGCAATGTTGTGGCTTCGCCGATACGCAATATCTGGCAAATGTAGACAACTCTCTCGATCTAAGATTCGCCGGGGTCTCCATCCTTGCGCGAAGTCGCTCGTACATGATGAGATCGGATATCGAAAGATGCCAATACTGAGCCAAGGATTCGCGCAGATCGCGATCGAAAAACGGCGCACGGTCGCTATTCTTCTCCGTCACTTTTACCGACGCCTTCTCGCCACACGTTTAGCGAAAGCTTCGTTCGCCTGAGAAATTTAATCAGTCTCGACCGACGTCTTTCGCATTCCGAGCCGCGAGGTTTCGGAGGGCCGTTCGGATCCGCGTCGAAGCCCGCTGATGCATTCCGGCCCAGCGGTGGTCACTTGCAAATTCGACCAAAAGAGAGTCACAATTGGAATAGCCGAGACATAAGACGGCAGAGCGCCGCTAACATGCACCGGCTAAAAAGAGAAACGGACCATGGTGCAAACATGGTCCGATTTCATTGGCTGATCCCGTCAAAACCGGGGTTAAGCCATCGCCAGTCACTAAGGAAACCGGCAATGAACAAAACATAACGTGCTACATCAACCGAATCAACGGTAAATCCGGTAGATCGGCTGCGTGTGATGCAGTTTCGGCCGCTATACCCTGTTTTATCCGCGCGACGTCCGTTCGCCAAGCCGGCCCTGGTGCCGAATACGACGGATGTGAGCCCCCAAACTGATCTTCGGTGAAAATCGCCAGGCTCGGCATGATGGCTTGCGAACTGATTCGGCGCCTCTTTCTCTGAGTTCAATCGTCACTGGTTTGCGGCCCCACCGCCGCCGATCGAAGCCATTCAATCGACCCCACGCGGCATCGCGTCGGGGGTAGGAGAGGTATGCTTATGAAATCCATCGTCCATACAAACTTCCCAAACCCGGCTGCCGAGATCGACCAGGATCTCGACGGCGATGAATTCGAACTGCTTCCCTCAGAAGAGATAGGCGAAGTCCTTCGCGGGGTGTTCTGCGCGATCTCAACTCGTCCGAACCGTCGTCTGGGATAGCATCAGGCTACGATGTTCAGCGCGGTTCCTCGATCCAGGCGTCGTCGCGCGCGATGATCGCACTAATCGATGCCGTAAACTTAAGGCGCTCCCCGTCCTCGATCGAGGACGGGGAGCGCGACGGGAGCAGTCACCGACTATGTTCGTCACATGAGATGATTTATGGACCAATTTACGTATAAGGTTGAGCTTTGGAATTCATAAATTGTCGTCGGGAATTTCTTCACCTGTCAACCAGTACCCTTTCTTCGGGATATGGGTGAAATCCCGGCTCTCCCATAGCGTACGACCAATGAACCTCGCTGGATCTGTCGTGCTTATTGCGAAGCCGCTTTCGGAATTAATCTTCTCCAACAGTTCGGAGCGGCTAAGAGGCCGACCAGCTTCCAGCAGAAGTTTCTTCGCTCTCGTCACGACTTCGAAGGTCTGGCTTCCCTTGTGGAAGCGCTTACCTCGCTTGGTGCTGTTGGTGCTCCGCTCGCCACTGCTCGGAATGACCGACGAGTTCAGGAGTTGACGGAGAAGATTTTGTGCAGCCTCGGCCTTTTCAAGCTTCAGGTCGATGGCTCGTCTCGCTTTCCGGAGTTGGTCGACTTCGCCAGCTACAAGCCTATAGGCCTCTTGAATGCCGTTTTCTGTATTAGGTTCAGAATCTTCTATATGTAATTTTCTGTTCATTATTTCTGTCCCTTGTACAAAAGGATTCAGCTTGATGGTAGCGTTTTAAAGCTAGCGAATCTGTACCTTATATTTGACGTGCCACCATCCAAGAACTCAACAAGGATGCGGAACATATGATGACTAGCATGAAGTCTCAGTAACCAACAGACGTCCGAACCTTCCATAGTGCTCCGCTAAAGTGGGGAGTCCTTCGTTCGCAGTTCTTTGCCGCTGCGATCGTGAGAACATTTGCGACGATGAACTCACGCCGAGTCCATCGCGAACGGGTGGAATCTGGCCGCGATTCCGAATTGTGGTCCCGGCCCATTAGAGTCTGCGTACAGCCGCGTATTCTAGGCGCCATTTCACCGCTGTTCCGGACCGTTTCAAGAACGATCAGGTAGAGAAACTTGGAGTTATCCATGACAAGAGTCTTCGATCCTTTCGCCATTTATGGCATTGCCGATGATGACCGCACGCAATTCAACGACCGAGCAGTTCCATGTGAAAATTCTGGACCAATTTTACGGAACCACCCAGTCGCGTCCGTGTTCTGGGCGGAGAACGGGGGACCAATCAGGACCATCATTGATGGGAGAAAAACACGGCCCACAGGCTTCTTCCGGTCGATCAAGGGCGGGTCTCGCTCCATGCCGTGGGACTCGCTTCTTGAAGAGAGGACGATGCAGCTAGCGGATCTAAGCAGCCGTGTCCATTTTCTTCTCGCCCAGCCGCACCGGATTGAGATCTTCGTGCGCGGCAACCGCGGCAGGCCGCTTGTATATTTTCCGGATTTACTTCTCCGTGTGGAGCCTTCTCTGGTGTGGGATCTCCAGGCTGGTATGAGCTTTGTCGACGCCGCCGCCGTACCAACGTCGCGCAGACTTCCAGACAGCGATTTGCAGACCCTTATCATCGAGGTGAAGGCAGACGTCGATTCACGTGACGGAAACGAGGCGTACCGGACGAAGCTCCAGTTCGTTGAGGAAGTCTACAGACGCCGGGCGTTCCACTTCTTCGAAATGCGTGATTCCAAGCACCTGCGTTCCCCTTTCCTGCGGACCGTGCGACTTATCGACTGGCGAAAAGCCGTCGTGATCGACTTCTTCGACGAGCAGCGGTGCCTGGACGTCTATGGGAGCCGCAATGTCGTGGCTAGATGGCAGCTAGAGCGAGCGCTTGGAGGAGGCAACCTTGGAAGGGTCAAGCTCCATGGCCTTCATTATCGCAGGTTCGTCTCTGTAGACCTGAGGAACGGGATCGTCGACGCCGCGCCGGTCCATCTTCTCCAATCGGGAGGTGGCCAATGATACTCGACCTGACCGAAGGAGACAGAATCCTTCTACTCGTACCAGGTGCTGGTAAGACTTATGAGGTCACCGGCGACGCCGACGCGGATCCGGTAGTCCTGCGCGGCGTCGACGACGGTTGCGAAAGGGAAATCTCGCGTCTCGATCTTGCGGTACTGCAGGGAAGCGGGAAGGCGCTTCGGACCCTTAGGAAGGGACAGACGATCCGAACCCTCACGGCATCCGAAATTAAGGCTTTCCACGAGCCGCCGCGCACCGACAAACTGACCGAAACGGAGTTGAAGAAATGGGAGATTCGGAAGCGCGACATAAAGCGTGCCGCACGACTCTTGTTTTATGTACAGGCTTGGGATCGAAATCCAGTTAGCAGGGGAGAAGAGCCACTTAAGTCCTTCATCCTGCGGACTTTCGACGAAGCCAAGGCTGCAGGTTACGAGGGGCTCATCAGCGACAGTTCCCTCCGCAAGGCAATTGCCAGGGGCGAGCGCGGACATAGAACACTGCAGATGTACCTGCGAAAAACAGGCGGCGCGCGCAAGAAGTCGAGGTTTCCCGAATGGGTCTACGAACTGGGACAGAAAATGGTCCTCCATTTCTACTCAGATCCGTTGATCAAGTACCTAGATGCTCACGCCTGGTTCGACGGCTTGTTCTACACCCTTCGGGAGGCGCACGCGAATGACGCGCCGCGCCATGCGACGTGGAATGGGAAGCCTCCATGCGAACAGACGCTGACGAACTGGATCAACGAGGCGAGGTGTCTCGCAACCCTCACCACAAAGTACGGCCTTCGGGAGGCCAACCGCCGTCTCCGCGGAAGGGGCGAGAGCTTCGAACCGATTGCCCCACTCGAAACCATCGTCCTCGACCAGACGCTTGGTCCGATATGGGCGGTGGAAAAAGTCGATTTAGACGGGACGATAGCGATCGTCCTGAAGCGGCCCTGGCTGGTCCGGGCGATGGACCTATACACGCGGATGGTGGTCGGCTTCGTCATTACCTTCGATCCCCCGAACATCGCCACTCTGATGGCCTGCCTGCGTCATGTCATCATCCCGAAGACGGAATGGCTGGAGAGGTTCGGCGAGTGCAAGGGCGCGGCCGACGGGTTCGGTGCCTTCAAGACCGTCATCCTAGACAACGCGCTCGCCCACATCGGCGTGACAATACAGTTCGTCGGTGACGTTACCGGATTCCAGGTCATATACGCGCCAATCCACACGCCAGAATACAAGCCGTGGATCGAGCGTCTCAACGCCACGATGAACGGTCCGCTCAGATCGCTTCCGGGCGGAATTCCGGAGGAGAAGGATAAGGAGATCGCGGAGTTGGACGCCCGTGCGACGGCGGCGCTCGGACTGGAATCGATCCAGAACCTGGTCGCGCATCACATCATGGCCTACCATCTCGAGGTCCACTCCGGGATCAGCATGGCACCGGCTAGAAAATGGAACGAGGGTCTTCTCGAGTTCGGCCGGCCCACGGTGGACGACGCCCGATCGTTCCGCCTTCTGCTAGGACGATATAGAACCGGCGTGATGACTGCCGAGGGCGTGCGGGTTGAAGGGCATCGCTATCATGAGCCAGGCACGACGTCGCGATTGATGAACGATTTCGCGAAAGCTGGCTCGAGCCGTTCTAGCAAGGCCGGCCAGTCCGACACCTATCGTATCCATTTCATCTACGACGAGATGGATACGTCGCGGATCCATGTGATCAACGAATGGACCGGCGAGATCGTGGAACTGCCTAACTATGACGAGCACTATCGTGAGAAACCGGTTTCGTTCGCGTACGCGAAGGGCGAGCGTGCCTTCCAGCGACGTCAGAACCGAGAGTTCCATAGCAGGGAGGATAAGGCTCGAATGCGCGTCGAGTACGACAAGGAGCTTGCGCGGGAACTCGCCAACAGCAGTCATGGAGAGGGCAAACGTCTCATCCGAATCTACAAGGGGAGAGAGAAGCTGGAACTCGGACCTAGCGGCACGGTTCTCGACCTCATCGCGGAACCGACGATCAACGGTATGGCGAAATCCGAAAACATACCCATTGGCATGGCTTACACGGACCGGATCGATCCGATGGTCACGCCCAAAGGGCGCCGAGTCAAGCAGAAGTCGAAGCCCCGCGAATCCCAGAAACGCTCGGCTGAGACCAACTCCGCCGTCACGAGCATCGAGACCGAGGAGGCTTTCGAGATCGTGGCTGTCGAGGTCGAGGACGACGAAGCACTTCTCGACGAGATCGCCCGGATCCACGGGTATTAGTTCGGCGTCAGCGGGGCTGGAACACTGTCAACACAGTATGGCAACACAGGAGATTGGACGATGGACGCAAGTTCAGCGCTAGACGAACTCGACTTCTTTTTCAAAGACATGGGAATCCATCACCTCTTCATGAAGAAGGCACACCTATGCTTCGACCGGCTTCGGGCGTCGAGACGCAAGATCATTTCAGGGCAAGGATTCGCTACGGAGGCGAATTGCGCCACGCTCTTTGCCGGTACACAGAGTGGGAAGAGCACGACCGTGCGGGAATACATGAGAGGCGCCGTGGTCGACTACTGCTTGGAGACTGGCCTGTTCCCGGAAGGCACGCCGCGGAATCTCGTCGTCCAGCTCCAGCGCAAGGTCATCTACGTTTCGGTCAGCGGCACATCGACCCTGACATCGCTTTTGGAAGACATCCTCCGTGCATTTGGTGACCCCAAACCGCAGCGAGGGACGCAGGGCCACAAGAAAGAACGTATATTGAACTACATCTGGGAATTCGGCACCGAACTTCTCATCTTCGACGAAATGAATCACCTGAAGATCGGGGCCAAGTCTGGTTCGATACATATGGAAGCCACCAGGGTTCACAACACCTTGAAGGATTTCCTCCTCGGCGGCTGCCCTGTGGTGTTCGTTGGAACCGGCGAAGCGGAGGGGAAGGTATTCAGCGACCTCCAGATCAGGGCCAGATGCAAAGAAAGGCTTTTCATCGGACCGCTGACCTGGAAAAATAAGGCGCATCAATCGGCCTATAAGGAGTTCTGCGCGCTGCTAGGCCTGGAACTGAAAAGTCTCGGCCTCTTTCCAGTCCGCAGCAACTTCCTCACACGAGCCATACCGAGGTGCCTTTTCTTCGCATCGGGCGGCTACTTTGGCCATACAACGAACATCGTCGCACTGGCGGCCCGATACGCGCTCGAAGAGGGCGCCGATAACGTTGGTTGGGAGCACCTCAAGGCCGCGTCGGCCGAGTACACCATTTTCAATGGCCTGGCTAAATACAATCCATTCGAACGGGAAGAGCGAGAGCAGGAGCAACTGAAGGCAGCTTCTACGGAGATGCTCGATGCGTAGTGCACAGGCGGACCAGGGCTTGGTCGAACACCTTGAAGGTCGGGCGCGCAACATTGGGCGCGTTCTCGCGATATCTTCGTGCCCTAACCCGAAGGAGGGCATCAAAGAAGTCGCGTTCAGGGCCGCCTCGACGAACGGGTTCCAATCTACGGGCTTGGTCGTGGAGCTCGCCCGATCGAGGTCGTTCCGCAGCTTACAAGGCGTCCATGAGGGGTTCGCCGAAGATCTGGACCGCCTCGTCGACGTGCTCGGCATCCGCAAGGATACCGAGCACGTCAAGCAACTACTTGCGCAAAAGGGAATGGCTGGAAAGGACTGGGTGCAACTTCTCGGCATCGACATTCGGCGCGGTCACCTTGCAAAGGAGCGGCGCGTCGCACCGCGAACTCTGCGGTTGAATGATTGTCAGAACTCTCTGTGGGCACTCCGGCCGTTCAGTTTCGATTTGTCGACAAAGGAAGCGCTTCTTGATCATTGCCCCGTATGTACGCGGAAGCTTGGGTGGCTGCGTACGTTCGGCCCTTCGTTCTGCGACAAATGCCCAAACAATGCAAATCCCAGCAAGGGCGGCGTCGACCTCCGTGATTTTCCCCAGCCGGACGTCGATATCGAGGACGAGGAGGCGATCCAGTTCGTAGCGGAGCTCTTGGATTTGAGTATAGGGCAAAGAGGTTGCCTCCATCCTGATCTGTCGAACAGCCGTCCAGGAGCCATTTTCCAACTCATCGTCGAGATCGCCGGCCGGTTGGAAGAAAGGCCATCAGGCTGGGGTCGCGCCCTGAGACCTCGTTCGATCGAGCAGGGGGCGCGTGCCCTACTCAACTGGCCTGAGGGCTACCACGCACTCAAGAACGACGTCGCCGCAGCTTGGACTGGGCGCAAATCGGCGCTTGACGGACTACATCTCGTTACGAGACTTCCTGCAGAGATACGTGGCGTGATCAAGTCGCAAGACGAGGAATTCAAACGACGACGCGCGGCGCGCAGGGTTCGCCTGGCCCAGCCATGTGCGCCCGACGAACCAGTGAGACTGCGCTGGTCCATTCGTCACTCGGGGCGCGCGTTCGAACGACTGATTAATTCCGTCGACGCTGTCTCCCAGATCGAAGCCATCGTGACGCTGCTGCGACACGACAGACAGGCACGGCTGATTGCCGCCGACCTTGGATTGCCGCTTCCTAATCTTATCGACCTATACGGCGCCGGCATGCTGCCGGAAATGGATGCCCTGATGAAAGGAGCATGGGCGCCGCCCTGCCGGGCTTTCGACGTCTCGCTTTTCGCCGTCGCACGTCGAGCTGCTGCGGACACTCTCGATCACGGTCGTCAGCTTGATCTTTTTTCCGCTGCGTCGGCGTTCGGACATCTAAACGGTAGCGGATGGGTTGCTGTGCTGAACGCGATCTTTGATTGCGATCTGGAAGTTACGCTAGGCCCTTCAAGAGTTCCTCTCGTAAGGAGGATGCGAACCAACGATTTTGAAGGCCTGCGCAAAATTATGTCGAGCTTCTCCGATCGATCGCCTTCGGATCTAATCCCAATGACACGACAGGAGATGTCAGTGGCGATCGGGAAATCGATGGCAACGACCAATAGCTTAGTCCATGCCGGAATGTTGGCGAGAAACGCCTCCGGAGCCGACGTCGCCGAATTCAAGAAGCGATGGATGCTCCCGTCAGATGCGGAAGTCTTCTTGTCGTTGAGTATCTGTTCGGAGCGGCGCAACGTCCGTGCGTTGCTTGCCGATGAAGGAGTACCAAGCCTTTTGGCAGGCAATCTCAAGCTCTGGTCGCGGCCAGCCGTGATCGCGTTGTTCCCAAATCCGTTCATCAAATAATCTTAAGAAGCAAGGAAGACGCCCCCTCGGGAGCTCAAGCACTCCACGTACTTCCCGACGGTGCTATCGCCTCGATCAACGTCGACAGTATCGACAGTACACGCCGCCATCGCTCTGACCGGTGGAGGAAGACGCGATTCCTTTCCATTCAAACTATCGCGCAGCGTCGTTAACTCAGGAGCAACAATTGCACGTAAACAATACCATAATCGTGCCCAACCCACGGGGCGAGTTCTTCGGTCACCCCGTTGAGCCGTCGGTTTCGGTCGCATTACGAAGAAGCCAGTTGCTAGGGCGGCGCATGCCCATATCGGTCACACCGCAATCGGATGAGGGGCTTCCAGAGATATTTTTTCGGGCCATGAGCCGTAACGGATATCAGTCGGCCTCCAAGTTTTGGCAAATCGTGGGGTGTGACCCAAAGCGAATATTCGAGCCACGAAACTTCGTTGACCTAACGATCGATGATAGAAGCTTGAGCGACTTTCTTGGAACGCCTAATGGGCCAGGCGATATCAGACCGCTTCGCTATGTGAACGGCGGAAAGGGCGTCGTGTCTTTTTTTGGTGCTCCCCTCAAAGTCGGACGTCTCGCCGGCCATAGAAGGGTTTCACCTACCTTCCTCGCTGGACATGGTTACATGAGGGCCATCTGGTCAGTGCTACCTATCGGGTTCGATCCCACGAATTTCGAGCACCTGCTAGACCGCTGTCCGGTATGCAATGTCCAACTGAAGTTTTCGCGGACCATGGGACTTTACTCGTGCCAAACATGCGCAGACGGCTCGGAGAGCAGTCGCGGCATAACGGATTTGCGTGATTATCCTCAGCCCGTGGTGGAGCTCGACACTTACGAGAATCTGCAGTTGTGCTGTTCGCTGATCGAGCCAGGGCTCTCGCCAGATCGGTCGCTACCGGAATCGATCCATCCAGAGCTTCGGTCATTTGATCGCGGCCAGATCTTCGAACTGATCGTTTTGATGGCGTTTTTGCTAGACAGAGCGAGCGGCGCGCCTCGAAAGTCAGCATGCTCACCTTTCGCACTTGATAAGTCCACGGCGGCGGTTCGCACTTGGCCCCGAGGGTTGTTCGAGCTCAATGACGAGGTAGCGAGCATGACGAAACCCCTGCGGAGAAGGCGCGATTTCAGAAGTCCTATTTTTGAAGCTGTGCAGGCGAACTATTTTCTGTTTGGAAGTGATTTCGTCCAAATGTTGCGCAATCAAATTCGATCGGGCACTGCCCCACGCGACCTCACCAAAGAGAAGGCTCTCAATGGATATCATCACGTTCTCCCAGACAGACGAACCTGGAAATCAGGCGGTTTCGATACCCAGATTGCGGAGGAAAGGCTTGTGTACGCTGCCACCCTTGCCGCTAGTTCTCGGTCAGTGCTTCAAGAGCATAAGTCTACTGGGTTGCCGCTTATCGAGCTTGTCCAGTTGTATGAAAGTGGACTCGCGTTGTGTCCAGACCATAGTTTGAGGAGATTGTTTCAAGGCAATAACGACGTAGACTTGGCGACAATGATTGGACGCGTAGCGGACAAATTCGAAGGCGGCGGTATCTCGGTGTACAACCTTGCCATCGCTGAAAGGAGCGGAGGCATTTATTGGTCAGGTGTGTTGCGTCATGTAGCTACCGGTAGACTGCCGGTAGCCGTCGTGCCAGGTAGCGGCCCGTTGGTACGAAGGCTCAGGGTTCAGAACGCGATGCTGGTGACCCAACTTTTTGATCGGGGTGAGGCAACGGATGCTTTTGACAAAGTCGCACTTCTGAATGGTGAGGCCGCTTTCTACATCGGCGTAGGACGCGAAATATCGGCGTTGTTGAGTAGCGGGCTTCTCCTTCCAGGCGAACTGACGTTCTCCGCGGTACGACAGTTCCGGAAGCAATACGTGTCTGGTGCGGAAATAACTAGATGCTTGGCGCTTTTGAACTTTCCCGAAAGATCGAGTGCCTCAATTTTCAAGCAGTTGAGGCAAGAGGGGATACTGTCGGTCCATTCCCAGCCCAAAATCATGCATCGAGCTGCGTTCAATGAATTTCTGGCAAAGAGCGGTTGCCACTATCCAGCTTCGTGTCAAACTTCTGATGGCGATAAGGTGGGCGACGCGCCAGAGAATCGACTTTTTTGAATTCGATCAAATGAAGTCAATACCTTAGGAGAGTCGCTTTCGATTGGTTTCGACACAGGGTCCGATCCGGCGGAAGGCCGCGCGCATTGACGTCATCGATCAGATGAGCGGGAAAGCGAGTGGCGATCTCGTCGAGCGTGTGCTGCGCGGTCCTCTGAATTTTACGAACGCGCAAGAGGGTGAAAAGGCGAGAGGTCTCGTCCAATGCCGTGCCAGCCATGGTTCTTTGCTCCTTTAAGGCTGTCTGCGTGAATTTCCATTGCATCTAATATGGTGCTTCATTGACATTCAGACAAATGAAATGATATGGTGCTTAAGATCAGAAAAATTGAAAGGTAACCGATATGACCGTACCGTTCCGCCGGCCCATACCGTTGCTTGACAATGAAGTTCTGCGTACCTTCGTCGCGATCGCCGAAACGGGGAATTTCTCGACTGCGGCCGATGCTGTCTTTCGCACGCCGTCAGCCGTTTCGATGCAGATCAAGAAGCTGGAAGAGCAGCTCGGCGTCACGCTTTTCCTGCGCGACGCGCGCTCGGTTAGCCTGACGCAGCACGGCGAGATGCTGCTTTCCTATGCCCGCAACATTCTGGCGCTTTCCAACGAGGCGGTATCGCGCTTCATCATGCCCGAGCTTAGCGGCGTGGTGCGTCTCGGCGCCCCCGACGATATCGGCGAGCGACTGCTGCCGAGTATCTTGAAGAGCTTTTCCGAAAGCTACCCCGGTATTATGGTCGATGTAACAGTCGATATGAGCATCCAGCTTAAAAAGCGCATCGAGGAGCAGCGGCTGGATCTGGCGCTGATCAATTGCGCAACGCGGCCTTTCCCGACGGAAGGCGAGGTGATCTATACGGAGCGCCTCGTCTGGGCCGGCGCCAAGTGCGGCACCGCCTATCGCCGCGATCCGCTGCCGATCTCCATCTGGGAAGAGGGCTGTATCTGGCGGTCGGAAGCGATGGCGCAGCTGGAGCGGCAGAAGCGCGCCTATCGCGTTTCCTATCTCAGCGCGCATACGATGGCACAGCGCGCGGCGATCGTTTCCGACCTTGCCGTCGCGCCGTTCCCGCGCTCCTACATCACCGACGATATGGAGATCCTCGGACCGAATGAAGGGTTGCCGGAACTGACGTCGTTCGACATTCGTTTGCTGACGGCCTCGCAGATGACCGGGCCTATGAAGGCGGTGGCCGACAGCATTCGCCAGGCTTTCGTCGAAATCGGGCGCAAGATGGCCGCGTGACACGCGGCCAGTTGTTTTCTACTCGCGGCTGCGGCGACGTCTGCGGCCGCCGGCTTCTCCGCCATCATCCGACGCTTGCTTGCGCTCCGGCAAGGTTATGACCTTGCTGAGTTCGGGGAAGCTGTCCACCTTGTTCGGCAGAGCCATGGCGTAGACGAAATGCTCCTGAAACTTTGATTCAAGCGCTGTTTCTATCTTCTCGATTTTCCTGACTGTTTCCTCGATCTCGCGACGGTAGCCGCGGTTGAGCAGCGCCATGCGCGCGCCGGTGCCCGCGGCATTGCCGACGGCCTTGACCTTGTCGAGATTGCAGTCGGGTATCAGGCCCAGCACCATCGCATATTTCGGATCGATGAAGGTGCCGAAGGCGCCTGCAAGGCCGATGCGGTCGACATGCCCGATTCCCTGCTTGTCCATCAGCAGCTTGACACCGGCATAAAGTGCCGCCTTGGCGAGCTGGATGGCGCGGATGTCGTTCTGGGTGACCGTGATACGCGGTTCGCCGTCGCGCAGCAGGTAGGAGAAGGTACGGCCGTTCTGCAGGATGCGCGGCGAGCGCGCCGCCATCGAGCCGTCGACGACGCCGTCTTCCGAGATGATGCCGGTCAGGAACATTTCGGCGACGACCTCGATAATGGCCGAGCCGCAGATGCCTGTTACGCCGACCTTGGCTGCGGCTTCTTCGAAACCTGGCTCATCCGACCACGGCTCGATGCCGATGACGCGGTAGCGCGGTTCCAGCGTTATCGGATCGATGCGCACGCGCTCGATGGCGCCGGGTGCCGCGCGCTGGCCACTCGAAATCTCGGCGCCTTCGAAAGCGGGGCCGGTCGGGGAGGAGGCAGCAACGACGCGATGGCGGTTGCCGAGCACGATTTCGGCATTGGTGCCGATATCGACCAGCAACATCATCTCATCCTGGCGATGCGGCCCCTCGGCGAGCGTGGCGGCGGCGGCATCGGCGCCGACGTGGCCAGCGATGCAGGGCAGCATGTAGATGCGGGTGCCTGTATTCATCGGCAAGCCGATCTCGGCCGATTTCAAATGCACAGCACCGGAGACGGCAAGTGCGAAAGGAGCGCCGCCAAGCTCGGTCGGGTCGATGCCGAGAAAGAGATGATGCATGATCGGATTGCCAACGAAGACGGCGTTCAGAATATCCTCGCGCGACACGCCGCCATCGGTGCAGACCTTGTCGATCAATCCGTTCAAGGCTTCGCGCACCGCGTTGGTCATGGCCTCGCGGCCGTCCGGGTTCATCATCACGTAGGAAACGCGGCTCATCAAATCCTCGCCGAAGCGGATCTGTGGGTTGGAGGCGCCGGCCGATGCGACGGTTCGGCCCGAGAGCAGCGACGACAAGTGCATGGCGATCGTCGTCGAGCCGATATCGCAGGCGATGCCGTAGGCCTCGTTCTTCAGGCCGGGATAGAGCGCGATGAGGCGCGGGCGCTCGCTGTCCTGATCGCGATGGATGGCGGCGGTTACCTTCCATTCGCCCTTGCGTAGGATCGACTGCACATGCGGAATGAGATGAAAATCAACTTCGAGATTGTCGTATTTCCAGTCTGCCGCAATCGCCGCCTTCAAGCGGTCGAGATCGCCAAGCGGCTTGTGCATGTCGGGCTCCTCGACCTCGACATAACACATATGCACTGCTGGATCGCGGGCGATGACACGCTCGTCGGCCGCCTTTCGCACCACCTGCGCATTGATGACGGTATCCTGAGGCACGTCGATGACGAGATCGCCCTGGATCAAGGCGGAACAGGAGAGGCGGCGTCCCTCGGGCAGGTCGCGCACCTCGGCGTAGCGCCGCTCCTTCGGCCCGATCGGCGAAAGATGGTCGTTGGCCGAGACGATCTTATGCTTGGCGAAATTGCCCTCCTGCACCGAAACCTGGCAGCGTCCGCAGGTCGCCCGACCACCGCAGACGCTTTCGACATAGACGCCGAGCTGCCGCGCAGCCTCGAGTACGGGCGTTCCTACCGGAAAATGGCCGCGCTTGCCGGAAGGCATGAAGAGGACGAGGGGTTTTGCGCTGTCGCTGGCTTCGGCCACGGATCAGCCTTTCTATTTGCTAAGGCGCCGCACGTTCGAGCGAACGCGCTTGCTGTATGGTTTGACGGCCGCGTGGGCGATCGAATTCGCCGCCCGTTGGGTCGAGGTCTTGCGCCCGGTCGCGATTGCGGTCATCGCCGCGATATTCTGCTCAGCCATCGCCATGTTCGCAGCGATGACGCTTTCACCCGCCGCCGCCATCTTTTCGGTGATCATGCGGTTGAATTCGGCCGTGTTGACGCGCCCGCCGGTCAGGGCCGTCATCCACATTTGCGAGAGGCGCATTCCCATTACCATGGGTGCCTCGATCCACAAGGTGGCGAGATCTTCGGAAAGGCGGCGGCTCGGATAGGTCATCGCTATTCCCTCGCAGCTCCCGCGCCGGCACGCGCCGCGCGGCCACCACGTCGGCCGCCACCGGCGGCGGGAGCAGCCGTCGCCGGTGCGGCAACCGCGCCTTCTGCCGGCTTGTGATCACGATAGGTCATGATCCAGTTGGTGCAATTGGCATCGGTGCCGTTCAGCACATTGGCGGCGCGCACGGCTTCCATTTCCTGCGGGCGGCAGGGGTTCATGATCGCCGAGGTCATGCCGGCGCCGATAACCATCGGGATAAAGCCGGCATTGATGCCGTGGCGATGCGGCAGGCCGAAGGAGATGTTGGAAAGGCCGCAGGTCGTATTGACCTTCAATTCGTTGCGCAGGCGGTGCAGGAGCGCAAAAACCTGACGGCCGGCATCGCCGAGCGCCCCGATCGGCATGACCAGCGGATCGACGACGATGTCATGCGGCTTGATGCCGTGATCCATGGCGCGCTCGACGATCTTCTTCGCAACGGCGAAGCGGACGTCCGGGTCCATGGAAATGCCGGTCTCATCGTTCGAGATGGCGACAACGGGCACGTCGTATTTCTTGACCAGCGGCAGGATGGCTTCGAGCTTTTCCTCTTCGCCCGTCACCGAATTGACCAGCGGCCGGCCCTTGGCGACCTTGAGGGCTGCTTCAATGGCAGCCGTGACCGAACTGTCGATCGAGAGCGGTACGTCGACCAGGCCCTGCACGATCTCGAGCGTCTGCACGAGAAGGCCCGGCTCGGTCTCATTCGGGTTGACGGAGGTTACGCCCGCGTTGACGTCGAGCATGGTTGCGCCGGCGGCCACCTGTTCCAGCGCGTCCTTGATGACCGTCTCGAAATTGCCTTCGATCATCTCGGCGGCCAGCTTCTTGCGGCCCGTCGGATTGATGCGTTCGCCGATCACGCAGAAAGGCTGGTCGAAGCCAATTATGATCTCGCGCGTGGCGGAGGCAACGATGGTACGCGTCATGTCAGGTCCTCTGGTCCGTTGGCCCGATAGCTGGTCTATCGTGCGGTGATTTGGGTTACAAGCCGGCCGGCTCCTCCGCCAAGCGGCTGCGATCTTTCGAAATCAATGCGTCTGCTGCGGTGTATGATGGGCTGCAAGCTCCGCCATCGCCTGCTGGTTTTCTTCTCGGCCTTCGCTGATTTGGTGCAGCCTTTCGGCAACCAGTGCATCGGTGCGGCCCGCCTCGCGCTTCCACGGCTGGCGGCCCTTCAGAACGCCGGAATCATGCACCATTTCGGCGACATATTCTTCCTGGCGGTAGGCCATGACGTGAATGCCGGAAACGCCCTCGATCTCCTTCACCTCGTTGATGATGTCGATGCAGAGCTGCTTGCCTTCCTTCTTCTGATCCTGCGCGCCTTCGATGCGCTTGATGACTTCATCGGGAATATGGACGCCCGGCACGTTCGACCGCATCCAGCGGGCGGTTTTTGCCGATGCGAGCGGACCGACGCCGACGAGAATGAAGCATTTTTCGTGCAGGCCGAGGTCGCGCACCTTCTTCATATAGTCGCGGAACATCGGCACGTCGTAGCAATACTGGCTCTGGACGAACTGCGCGCCGGCCTCGATCTTCTTGGCCAGCCGATAGGGTCGAAAATCATAGGGCGGTGCGAAGGGGTTGATCGCGGCGCCCAGGAAGAGTTTCGGCGGCGACGTCAGCTTGCGGCCCGAGAGGAACTTGGCGTTGTCGCGCATGATGCGGACGGTTTCGAGCAGCGACATGCAATCGAGATCGAAGACCGGCTTGGCGCCCGGCTGATCGCCCGCCTGCACGCCGTCACCGGTCAGGCACATGATGTTGCACACGCCCATGGCGGCGGCACCCAGCACGTCGCCCTGAATGGCGATGCGATTTCTGTCGCGACAGGCGATCTGCATGATGGGCGCGTAGCCCATGCGCGTCAGCAGGGCGCAGATCCCAACCGAGGACATATGGCAATTGGCACCCGAGGCATCGACAGCGTTGATGCCGTCCACCCATCCTTCGAAAATCGCGGCACGCTCATAGACATCTTCGGCATTGGCGCTGTCGGGCGGATTCAGCTCGGCCGTGACGGCGAATTCGCCGCGGCGAAGCACACGCTCCAGACGTCCGAGCGAGTAATGGCCGGGCAGGGGATCGAGCGGCAGATGGACGCCAAGTGGGTTTTCATCGATCGGCGCCATCGCTCAGGCTTCCCCCTTCGCCGCTTCGCGGGCCGCTGCCGCTTCCGCCGTGACGCGAAGCCACGAGGACGTCTCGCGCAACGATTGGTTCACCGGTTTCTGTACCTTCAGGATCGCATCTCCCTCGGTCATGTTCCGGGAGCCGTTCCAGGCCTGCACCCAAACGCAGGGCATGTCGGGCTCCACCTCGCAATTGCCGTTGGCGCGAACGCCGCCGCACGGGCCGTTGCGCAGTTGCTTGGGACAGTTCATCGGGCAGGACATGCCTGTCGATGACAGCGCGCACTGGCCGCACATGCGGCAATCGAACAGGAAACCCTTCACATTGCGTTCGATGAAGGTGATCGGGCGCTCCACGCGGTCATAACCGAACGCCTTCCATAGAGGATGAAGCAGGAGAAAGGCGTCGGCGAAGCGACGATAAAACCATTCGAAGAAGCGGGAATGACGCACGGCCCAGAGACGAACCGTATATTTGCGCCGGGCGCGCCGGTTGGGCGAGACGCCGGCCGGCGTAAAGGCGCCACTGGCGGCCTTTGCGCCGGCGGCGGCATTGCCTGGCTTCTGGACGGCCTCAGCCATTGTCGCGGCCTCCCGCCTTCACCAGCGCCACCAGCCGCTCGCGATCGTAAGCCGCCTCAAGTTCGCTTGCCGCCTTGTCGGCCTCCGCTTCGAGATCGTCAGAGACGGGCACCGGCTCCGCCTTGCGCCATTCGGCCAGGTAATCATCCGTTTCGGCAGCGCCCGTGCGCATGGCGCACATGTCGATTGCTTCGGTGAAGCGCAGCGAAAGCTCGCGTTTTGCCGTCTGCCTGCCCTTCTTGATGATCACCTGGGCCGGAATGTCCCGCCAGTAGACGACAATGCGATCCGCCATGCACAAATCTCCTCTTCACGCCAGAATGCACGTCGGCCGATCGTCGGACTGCGCTCGCCACGACGCGGCATATGTCAAAAAACGACGAGCTGGAAAAACCTCGTTCGTCAGCATCTATGATACGCTTTGTCCTATATGCCAGCCTGTTTCGAAGTCTGGTCGAACACCCTTGTCTTGCTCAGCGGGCCTGTCTCGGTAAAGCGAAATCTTTTCCAAAAGCGACGCCGATGTCGTAATCAGACCGCAAGCAATTCGCGGGCGAGATCGCCGTAACCGGTGTATCGATATTCATAGGCCAGGCCGAGGTAGGAGGCAGCTTGCCTTGCCTTTGCCTGCAGTTGGGGATCTTCCTCCTGCGAGAGATAGACCACCTTGCGATAATTGCCGAAATACATGTCGCGCAGCTCCGGATGCCGGTCCAAACCGAGCGGGACGACGACAAAGGATTCGAACTGACGAGCGAGAAAGTCAGTGAGGAAAAACGACGTGATATCATCGTCTCGAGCTGCGAAAGCCTCGTTGCCGGTGAAGAAGGAATAACAGTGCGGGCCGGAAAGACGCTCTATTCCCTCGCGCTCGCAGATCCGGTCGATATCGCCCCCGGTGCCGCAATCGGCATAGCCGATGAAGATCTTATCGAAGCCGCGCGAGCGAGCATCCGCAATCGCCTCTTCCAGGGCCGGAGCGATCTTCTGAGGATAGGAATGATAGATTGCGGGAAGACAGTGAAGATCGATGTAATCGAGCCCGTTTGTTCTGGTGACCGCCAGTATTTCGCGTGCGATTGCGCCGCACGCGATCACATGAACTTTTTGCGTTGTTATGCGTTTACTGCGCGGAGGGTCTTTCTCCGCTCTTCTTTGATCGATATCCACTCAGAGGGGGTTCCCAATCATGACTGCACCGACGCTTACCAAAATTGCTACCGCCTGCGTCGTCCTCATGGTCCTTGCTTCATGTGCCAACACCATTCGCGGCATGGGCAGAGATACCGCCAATGCGGTCAATGCGACCGAGGACGCCGGTCATACCGTCAAGAAGGCTGCCCAATAACCAATGTGGGATGCCTATGTGCCGGCGGCAAGCTGTTGATTGTCGCCGGCCTTTGGTTGTCTGCAATCAGGCGCCGGCGGCCAGGCTGTTGTGCTTGCGCTTCATGAATTCCTTGGCGGTCTCGACCGCGACGGCGGCGTCGCGGCAATAGGCGTCGGCGCCGACGGCCTTGCCGAACTCCTCGTTCAGCGGGGCGCCGCCGACCAGGACGACGTAATCGTCGCGCAGGCCCTTTTCCTTCAGCGTATCGATGACGACCTTCATGTAAGGCATCGTCGTCGTCAGCAGCGCAGACATGCCGAGAATGTCGGGCTGCTCGCGTTCGATCGCGTCAAGATAGTTTTCGACCGGGTTGTTGATGCCGAGGTCGATGACGTCGAAGCCTGCGCCCTCCATCATCATGCCGACAAGATTCTTGCCGATGTCGTGAATGTCGCCCTTGACGGTGCCGATCACCATCTTGCCGAGCTTTGGTGCGCCAGTCAGCGCCAGCAGCGGACGCAGGATGGCCATGCCGGCCTTCATCGCATTGGCCGAGAGCAGAACTTCGGGAACGAACAGAATGCCGTCGCGGAAGTCGATGCCGACGATGCGCATGCCTTCGACCAAAGCTTGCGTCAGCACGTCGTAGGGCGTCCATCCGCGGTCGAGAAGGATCTGCGTCGCTTCCTCGATCTCCTCCTTCAACCCGTCGTAGAGGTCGTCATGCATCTGTTGCACGAGCTCTTCGTCAGAAAGTTCCGCGAGAATGATTTCGTCGTCAGACATGCGCTCCATCCCGTTTTCGTGCAATGCATCAGAGGCTTGTATAAAACACTGCCGTTATTATCGATAGACCTGAACTCTGCCAAAACTCTTTTCGAATGCGACGTCGCGCTGATCAATCGCGACGGATGAAGAACAGTTGATATTGTCTATCGATGTCTGTCCTATGCTAATTGCTGGCGCATAAAGAAACGTCCGCTTGGCGGAATCGGATAGCATAGGGGCATGATAGACGCATCATGCGCAGGAGTGAGGGAACATCATGGACGATATGATTGAGCAACCGACTGCAGGAAGCGACGGCGGGCGCCGTTCTCGTAGCGAGGGCAGGGGTGCAGCGGCACGGCGCGCGTCGCGCAGCGGCGGCGGCCCTGGCCCTTCGCTCCCCTATATCACCCGCAAGATCGGCGTCTACGAAGTACTCGATGAAGAGGGCTTGCAACTCATCGAGCGCAATGCCGAGACGGTTCTCGAAGAAATCGGCATCGAGTTTCGCGACGACGCCGAAGCTCTCGCTCTGTGGAAGGAAGCCGGCGCTGATGTGCGCGGGCAGCGTGTCCATTTCCCGAGGGGGCTTTGCCGCGAGCTTCTGAAGACCGCGCCGAAGGAGTTCACCTGGCATGCGCGCAATAGCGCCCGCAACGTCCATGTCGGCGGCAAGGCGACGATCTTTGCGCCGGTCTACGGCCCACCCTTCGTGCGCGATCTCGAAGGCAACCGCCGCTATGCGACGATCGAGGATTTCCGCAACTTCGTGAAGCTGGCCTATATGGCGCCGTCGATGCATTCGTCGGGCGGCACGGTTTGCGAGCCTGTCGACATTCCGGTCAACAAGCGCCATCTCGACATGGTCTACAGCCATATCAAATATTCCGACAAGCCGTTCATGGGTTCGGTCACGGCGCCCGAGCGCGCCGAAGATACGGTCGCGATGGCAAAGATCGTCTTCGGCGACGATTTCGTCGAAAACAACTGCGTGACGCTGAACCTCATCAACGCCAATTCGCCGATGGTGTTCGACGAGACCATGCTTGGCGCGCTGAAGGTCTATGCGCGGCACAATCAGGCCTCGGTCGTGTCTCCCTTCATTCTCTCGGGCGCGATGAGCCCGGTGACGGTGGCCGGCACGCTGACGCAGATCCTGGCCGAGGTGCTGGCGGGCGCTTCCTTCACGCAGCTGATCCGCAAGGGCTCGCCGGTCCTGTTCGGCACATTCGCGGCATCCATTTCGATGCAGTCGGGCGCGCCGACCTTCGGCACGCCGGAGCCTTCGCTTGTCTCCTATGGCGCGGCCCAGCTCGCCCGCCGTCTCGACCTGCCGTTCCGTACCGGCGGCTCGCTTTGCGGGTCGAAGGTGCCGGATGCCCAGGCCGCGCATGAATCCGCCAACACGCTGAACATGACTTTGCTGGCAGGAACTAATTTCGTGCTGCACGCGGCGGGATGGCTCGAAGGCGGCCTTGTCTCGTCCTATGAGAAGTTCATGATCGATCAGGATCAGCTCGGCATGATGCAGAAGATGGCTGAGGGTATCGACCTCTCCGACAACGGTCAGGCGCTCGATGCCATCCGCGAAGTCGGCCCCGGAAGCCACTATCTTGGCTGCGGCCATACGCAGGCGAATTTCCAGACCGCCTTCTATCGCTCGGCCCTCGCCGACAACAACTCCTTCGAACAATGGGAGATCGAGGGCCAGAAGCGCATCGAGGACCGGGCCAACGCGCTTTGCCGCTCCTGGCTCGATCACTACGAAGCGCCGCCGCTCGATCCGGCCGTCGATGAGGCGCTGATTGCCTATATCCAGAAGCGCAAGGACTCCATGCCCGACGCCTTCACCTGAAGAGAGCCCGAGGCCGCCAGGGAGCAAGGCGGTGCGACGCGTGTTGCCGATCTGATCCAGAAGGAGGTCTGGCGGCCGCACTATCAGTATAAGGGGCCACGGTGAGCCGCGGCCCCGCCATAGTCGAACAGCTCCGTGCGGCGCTTGGCGTCCACGGAGTTTTCGTTCGCGGTTGCCTGTCCTTTAGTGAAGGCGAAGGGCCGCATCTGAGCGATGGCACATCCGCCCGAAGTGTCGTCCTGCTGGGCAATATCGGCGGCTCGATCTGGCCGGCCTTTTCGAAGTGGCTGGATATGCCCGCCAACAGGATGCGCAAAGATCCCCTCGACGATTGGTCGAAGGCGATGATCCGGCCGGTCGCAAGCGAGTTGGGGGCCACGGCCTATTTTCCTTCGGACCCTCCCTGGCAACCATTCCAGCAGTGGGCGATGCGAGCCGAAGGTTTGAAGGCCTCGCCGCTCGGTATACTGATTCATCCGCTTTATGGATTATGGCATGGATATCGCGGCGCGCTGGGTTTTACCGACGTGCTGGAGGATGTCGAGATGGCGACTTCTTCCCGGCACCCATGCGATCTGTGCGTCGAAAAGCCTTGCATGGCGGTCTGTCCTGTCGATGCTGTCGGTGCGGCAGGTTTCCATGTTCAGGGGTGCCGCTCGCATTTGCGCACGCCGGAAGGGCGGGCCGGCTGCATGGTCAGCGGCTGTCTTGCACGCAATGCCTGTCCGGTCGGCGCGGGTTATCGCTATTCCGCCGAACAGCTTGCATTCCACATGGCGGCACTCCAGCTTTGATCTTCACGCATTCCCTGTTTCGCCGTATTGCGATGCGTTCCTAAGTCTGTGCTATTCACGCGGAGCTATGCGCTTGATTCGATTGATGGTCATCCTTGCCGTTCTTGCCTGCGCCGCCACCGCGTCGGCCGGCGAAAGCTGCCGCAAGGTTCAGCATCTCGGCAATGGCTATACCGTCTGCAGCTTCGATCCGGCCAGCGACGATATCCAGATTTTTCAGAACGATCGCAGCGGTAGGCCTTACGGTTCCTTCCGGGCGCTGGAAAACGATCTGCGTCAGGATCGCATCTACGTGCGCTTTGCAATGAACGGCGGCATGTATCTCGACGATCAGTCTCCCGTCGGCCTCTTCATCGAAAACGGTCGCGAAGTGAAGGCTATCAACACAAACAAGGGATGGGGCAATTTCCATCTGCTGCCGAACGGCGTCTTCTATCTTGGCTCGGGCGAAGCCGGGGTCATGGAGAGCAAAGCCTTCGCGGCGTCCGGCATCAAGCCCTTCTACGCGACGCAATCCGGCCCGATGCTGGTCGTCGATGGCAAGCTCCATCCGTCGTTTCTGGCCGACAGCACCAGCCTCAAGACAAGAAACGGCGTCGGCGTTACCGCTGACGGCAAGGTCGTGTTTGCAATTTCCGATGGCCCGGTGCGCTTCCACGATTTTGCGACGCTGTTTCGCGACGATCTGAAATGCCCGAATGCGCTGTTTCTCGACGGCAGCATTTCCAGCCTCGACATTCCGGAATGGCAGAGGCGTGACAGCCTATTTCCGCTCGGGCCGATCATTGCCGTGACGGAAATGTTGCCGGGCTGACGGGTACCGGAAACGCAAAAGGCCCCGCAACGCATTGGCATCGCGGAGCCCTCGTTTATCGCGACCAAATCTCAGACGAACTGATCGATATAGGTGAGGATGCTGAAGAGGCCGTCCTTCGGGCCAGGATTGGCCGGAAAATCCTCGGTGAAACGAAGATAGGCACGCGGCTTGCCGTCGTAGCTGCCGGTCTGCGGTGCCTCCCTTGACAGATGCTGCCGGATCGACTGCGGCAGAAGGTTTAGGGTGGCATCGTCGATGATCGGCTCGATGATGACTGGCTCGCCATTGAAGGCGATCGCTTCCGTCGCGGCGGTGGAGATGCCCGCCAGCTTCCGGATCTGGTCGTAGGATTCCGGCGGCAGCGGCGTCGGCAGGTAGGCCGCCATGCGGTGATACATGATGTAGGCTTCGACCCAGTTCTGCGCATTGACGTGCAGGCTCATGGCGACCGCCTGACGCTGCAGCATGAATTCGGTGATGCGCGGCATCAGCGAGCCGCGATAGTCAGGTGGATAGCGATTATCGCGCAGCGCCTGCGAGGCGAGATATTCGAGGCCGCCCCTGTAGCTGTCCCACTGGAACATGCATTCCTTGTTGCCCTGCTGCAGGCGCGGATCGTTGGAGACGGCGGTGACGCGGGCGAAAGGTTCCGGCATGAACAGCACGTCGGCCTTGTCCAGAGCGCGGGTCGTGTAGAGGAAGGCCCAGAAGATGAAGGGCGTCGGGCTGGAGATTGACTTCGTCAGAACGTCGCGCCGAATGATCATGAATTCGGGGAAGACGTGCTTGTCGAGAATGAATTCGAGCATCGAGCGGAAGTCGCCCTTGGTGTGACGCGTCGGATAGGAGAGGTGATAGAAAGGCTGCATGTCGCCGCCGCCCGGACGGCCATCGACCAGAAGCCACGGCGCCTGGATCATGCCGATGTTCTTATCGTCCACCATGATGCGGAGATACTCGACCACCTTTTCCGGGATCAGCAGATCGTCGTCGCCAAGAAAGACCGCGTAGTGGCCGCGGGCTCGCTGCATGGCGAAGGCATAGTTGCTGAGGAAGCCGGAGTTGCTTGCCCGGCGATAGGCGCTGATTTCCGGATGATGCGAAATCGACTGGATGTAGGCGGCGGTCTCGTCCGTAGAACAATCGTCGACGACGACGATTTCGAAGGGAAGGCCCAGCCGGCGGAATTCCTCCAAGTGGAAATTGATGTTCCGCTCGAGCATGAACTGACGGTTATAGGTCGGAACGCAGATCGAAAGGACGGGGACTTGGGCAGAAGACATCGATTTCTCCACAGTGCATCAACGCGATTCCATGCGCTGACTTTGATTTGAACATAGGACGGATTGCTTTCGCGGGGCTGGAGAGCTCTGATCGATTGGATTGCGGGAGACGCCCGCGATCCAGTTCAGTGCAAGTTCTGCTCCCTATGTTCCGGCAAGCGCATCCTGCGGTCCCGGCAGGAGGTGATTGCCCGTTTCGAGGTTGCCTCGCCCCGAAAAGCGGCTCATAGCCAGAGGCACATGGAGCGCCGATAGCCCCAGTTCGGCGTCCGTGTCAGAGTCAGGAGACCCCTGTGAGTAAAGTCAGCGTCATCATTCCCGCCTACAACGCGCAGGAATCCATCGGCGAAACCATTGCCTCCGTTCTGGAGAACCGCGACGTCCTCGAAGTGATCGTGGTCGACGATATGTCGCGCGATGCCACCGCAATGATCGTCGAGCGATACGCTCAAGGCGACCAGCGCGTGCGGCTGCTGCGCAATCCTCAAAATGGCGGGGCGGGGTACAGCCGGAATGCCGGCATGGCAGCTGCCCGTGGCGACTACTACTATTTTCTCGACGCCGACGACATGCTGGCTCATCGCTCGATCGATGAGGTCGTCTACCACATAGAAGCCAACGCGTGCGATGTGATGGTGTTTCGCTATCGTTATGTTACCGACCGGAACGGCCGTCTCGATCCGATGCTGCCGATCGACAACGACGCCTGGCAGGCGCTGGTCGGCCATGCCGATATCGGCGTTTTCACGCTCGATCAGTGCAGCCGTCTGCTCTTCACTGTGAATTTCCCATGGAACAAGATCGTCAGCGCCAAGCTTTGCCAGGAGACGGGTCTCCGCTTCTCCGAGACCCGCGTCCACAATGACATCTACGCTCACTGGCATATCTATCTGCATGCCCGGAAGATCGGCATGATGAACCGCTACCTCATAGGCCATCGTGTTTATCAGGACGGCGCGCAACTTACGAACGTCTTCACGGAAAAGCGCTTCGAGGTGTTCAAGGCATTTGCAGAGGTCGAAGCGCTGTTTGCAAGCCAGCCTCGGATGAAAGAGGCCTATTATCAGTGGTTCCTCCGCAGCAAATTCGATTTGCTGGATTGGATCTATCCGCAATTGCCGTTCGATCTGAGGGAGCGTTTCTTCGCGCTGATCCGGCAATGCTACGAAGGATATGGCCAGGCAGACTATGAGAATGTGCGCAGGCAGTCGTTCGAAACCGCCGATATCGCGTTGAGACTGAAGCAGGCGCCGCATCTGGTACTTGGCAAGACGCCAAGGTAGCCGGCTAAGATACCGCTCGCTTCTGGATCTATTCGCAACAAAAGGAGAGGCGCCGCGGCATGACCGCGGCGCCTCTCTTTCTGTTTCAGGCTGGTTTATCGGATGGCGTCGAGTTCGTTCAGGTCCAACCCGTTTTCAAATTCGTCGCGGCTGTAGATCGCAAAATCAGCCTCGGTCGATTCCTTGAACTTGTACGGGTTTTCGACGAGCTTCAGCAATGTCCATTGCGGGAACCGGTTGGCGATATCCGTGGTGAACTTGCGATGGCGCACATGCGAAGCGCCGCGAATATCCGGGCCGTCAAAATTGGAGGCGTAGATGACGACATAGCGCTGGGGCAGGGAGAAAAGCTGGTCGAGATAGTTGACGTAGATATTGTCGTCGATCAGGTGATAGAGGACGTCGAGCGACAGGGCGCAGTCGTAGGCGTCCTCATGCATTTCCCAATCCAGCGACTGATCGCCCAGCCAGACGAAGTTGTAGTTCGTCTTGTCCCTGTACATCATCATCGTGCGTTCAATGACCGTCTTCGAGACATCGAAGCCGGTATAGCGGTCGAACGAGAAATATTTCAGCTGGTTGCCATCGCCGGAGCCCATCTCCGCAAAGGATTTGAGCCCCTTCTTGCGGGCGAAGCTATTCAGGAATTGTCCCTTGTAATTGGCGAGCACGTCGTAGGAACCGGCGCCGGAATTGCCGCCGTTGCGATAGCGTCCTTCCCAATAGCCGGTGGAGTCGAAGGAAGGGGAAGCCTCCGATCGCCGCATCGGCTGTTCCAGAGGCGTGACGGGGGCAAGCCGTTCCACGGACGGCGGCGGGACAGGCTGCGGCTGCGCCGGGTAGGGCTGCTGCAACGGCTGCATTGCCACCTCGGCAACCGGCATGGCCTCGCGAATCTGGTGCACCGATATCGCCTGCGTAATGGGTGCGGGCTGCGGGATTTGCGGTGCGGGCGCCGGTCGCTGAGCCAGCCAAAGCGGGACTGGCCGCTTCATATTCGAACCGGCCTTCTGTTCCAGCGAAGGCCAAGCCAACGGCTTTGCGACCTCCGCCACCCGATCGCCCATGACGATATCGAGTTCGCGCAGCTGCTTGGCGAGCGGGAACTTCTCCTGGACATATTGCATCCACTGATGGGTCTGGCCGTTGACGATCTTTTCGACGGCTTCGTCCACCGACGAGAAGCGGATTTCATCGGGCCAGAACTCTTCCGCGCCGGGATAATCATGGACCACGGGCAGGGCGCCGACGGCCATGGCTTCGGCGATATTGTAGCCGAAGCTTTCATGCACGGAAGTCGACAAGATGACACCCTTGTCGGCGAGGAACGCCGGCATGTTGCGCTGCCAGCCGTGGAAAAACACGTTGCGGGTGAGGCCGAGCTTTTCCGTCGTGCGCTTGAGATAGGGCATCATGACGAACTCTTCCTGCTCGCCGGCCACATGCAGCGTGTAGGAAGGGTCGCGTTTCACCAGCGCGTGCATGATCTGCAGGAAGAGCGGCTGATTCTTGCGCATGAAGGGCTTGGCGGCCCAGGCGATCTTCTTCTTGTCGAGCGACGGGATCGGCTTGAACTTGTCGAGGTTGAGACCGTTCCACACGACATGGGTGCGCGTCTTCTGGGTAACGTGCGGCGCCCTGAGTTTCAGGACGCGCAGCATGTCATGCGACACCAGAATCAGATCGTCGATGGCGCCGAAGTCGATGCGTTCGGGGAAATTCGATTCCACGATCTCGAAGCGATGCCAGCGCGCGATGACGCGCTTGCCGAGGCGCTTGATATTCTGGTTGATCGCATGGACGAAGAGCTCGTTGCAGAATTCGAACCAGACGATATCGGCCCATTCCACAGCCGTCTCGATCTCCTTCAAAGTGCTTGGCTGGATCGCCATGACTTCATAGGTCTTTGACAGATGTTGGAATATATCGCCGATGAAGCTATCGACTTCGATGATTATGGCCAGCTTTTTCTTCTGATGCATCTTCTGCTACCGTAAATGAGACGAGTGGTTCTTAGTCTCGACCTGACGGACGACACGACCGACCTTCGTGTCCGCCGAGCACCGACGTTCTTGGCGATATTCCCAGCGCGATTGCCCCCGCGTAGAAATTCCAGCCCCAAGATTATGCCGGCCAACTTTCGCGAGGCTGGATTGTCCGAAATGCCTCCCCTCGGCGGCAGGCGACCTCCGATCTCCTCCACAAGCTTCGCAAAAGGAATAACGGCCAAAGTGCCGATCAAACGAGCTCGATCGCGAGCGAATCTCCGGGAGCCATATTGTCTGGCTGCTTTCCTCGGATCGGGCCGTTACCTGGGGTTCGGAATTTAGGGGACAGTCCACATGTCATTGGCAGCGAACAGCCTGCACACGCCCGCCTACGAAGCGCATCCGGCGAGCCAGATACAATGGTCCGATGCGCCGCCGGTGACCCAGGACATGTTGAGCGGCACATTCTGGGGCCTCGGCGACGTTAATCGCGGAATATTCTCACGCTTCATGGTCTTGGCGCCCGATGGCATGATCGGCAATTATTTCGATCCGGCCGTCGATTTCTGGCATGTCATGGGCGGGCGCCTCTGCCTCATCGACAGGGATGGGTTGCCCTCCGTCATTTTCGATTCCGCTCATATCGAGGGCGGCAATCTCATGGCGCTTGCCGGGCGCGGCGTCATTGGGGGCGTCGATAGCACCTATCTGCTGGTGCCTGCCGATCACCCTCCGCATCCGCTGTTTTCGACGCCGTCAGGGGTCGAGCGCAAGGCCAAGTTTCTGGCGCAGCCTCAGGAAGGGCTGCGGCGCCCTAATCTCGTGGTCGTGCCGGCCGGTTCGAAATCGCTTCATCCGCGCTGGTTCGAGAAGATCGACGATGCATCGCGCAACTGGGATCTCTGCATCGGCTATTATGGCGCGGAGACGCCGGAGGTTTCCGGCAGCCCTTACGAATATCTGGCGCATATTCCGAAGACCAAGAAGTTCAAGATCATCTACGACCTCTTCCACGAAGGCAGCCCACTCTGGAACTACGAGCGAATCTGGCTGCCGGACGACGATCTGCTGTGTGACGGCGAAGACATCAACAGGATGTTTCACCTGTCGCACAAGCATGGTCTGGATCTGGCGCAACCATCGCTGAAGAAAGGGCCAGGCTCTTACCCGAACCATCCCCTGACGGTTCAGCGGTCAAACAGCGTCGTGCGTTTCGAAGGGTTCGTTGAAATCATGTGCCCGGTCTTCTCGCGGCGCGCGCTGCATATCTGCATCGAGTCCATGCGGGATGTCGAATCGGGATATGGCCTCGACCATCTCTGGCCGTCCTTCCTCGGCCGGCCGGCGGCACGCATGGGGATCATCGATGCCATCTCTGTTGCCCACACCCGGCCGCTGGGCGCGACCTACAATGTCAATGCGGCTGTCGAAGAGCAGGCGGCACTGTTCAGGACCTATCAGTATACGCCCCTGCAATATGCCGGTGTCTGGTAAGCGTCCCGCATCTCTGTTCTCCAGCGACGGATCGGTCGATCCCGTCAGCGCAATTCTTTCCTTTGCGCTGACGTCTCCCGGATTGCCTGGTCTGACTGACGCATTCGGTTGCAGCCGCCATCAAGATTTGCCGGTACTGAAAGTTTGAAAGCATGATCGATTTTTCGAAGGTAGACCTATTGATCGTCGGCGCCGGGTTTTACGGTGCGACGATTGCGGAGCGCGTGGCGAACGAGCTGCAGAAGAACGTGCTGGTGATCGACCGACGCAGCCATATCGGCGGCAATGCCTATAGCGAATTTGATGGCGAGACCGGCATCGAGGTCCACCGTTATGGTGCGCATCTCTTCCACACGCCGAACGAAACGGTCTGGACCTATCTCAACCGTTTCACGGCATTTACCGATTATAAGCACCGGGTCTATTCGACATATCGCGATCAGGTCTATTCGATGCCGATCAATCTCGGCACGATTTCTCAATTCTTCAACCGGCGTCTTTCTCCCGATGAGGCGCGGGCACTGATCGCCGAACAGGCGGCGGAAATGGCGGGCCGCCATCCGGCGAATCTCGAAGAGAAGGCGATTTCGCTGATCGGCCGGCCCTTGTACGAAGCGTTCATTCGCGGCTACACGGCCAAGCAATGGCAGACGGACCCGCGGGATCTTCCCGAACATATCATCACGCGCCTGCCGGTCCGCTACACCTTCGACAATCGTTACTTCAACGACAAGTATGAAGGCTTGCCGGTCGACGGCTACACCGCGATTTTCGACAGGATGCTGAAGCATCCGAAGATCCAGATCGCCCTCGGCGTTGATTTCTTCTCGCTGAAATCCTCGCTGCCGGACGACCTGCCGATCGTCTATACCGGCCCGATCGACCGCTATTTCGACTATTCCGAGGGCGAGCTTGGATGGCGCACCATCGACTTCGAGAGGGAGACGCTGAATACCGGCGATTTCCAGGGCATGGCGGTCATGAACTATGCCGATGAGGCTGTGCCTTACACCCGCATTCTCGAGTTCCGCCACTTCAATCCCGAGCGCAGCTACCAGAACGAGAAGACGGTCGTGGTGCGGGAATATTCACGCTCAGCCAAGCGCGCCGACGAGCCCTATTATCCGATCGACACGCGGCAGGACAAGGAAGTCTTCCTGCGCTATCGCGAGCGTGCGGAAGCGGAAGCGAATGTCCATTTCGGTGGCCGGCTCGGCACCTACCGCTATCTCGATATGCACCAGGCCATCGGCGCGGCTTTGAAGGCATTTGACAGCCGCATCGTTCCGCATTTCACCGAAGGCCGTGCCATCGGCGGTGAGAAATAGAGAGCGGCAGGCGCGAATTCACTTTCGGCATGGTTTGAAGATGCTGCCGAGCGAAAGTCTTTATGGAAGTAATTGAATAATAAAGAGAAAGCCCGGTTGCCGGGCTTTCTTTCGTTTCGTTACGACCGTCTGCGGCGCTCGCGTGAGGGTGCGGCGCCGCCTTCGTTAGCGGTCTTGTTGCGCAGCGGACCGATCCGTTCGATGATCGTCTCCAATGTCGGGCGCGGGCCGGGGACGTAGCTGTCCAGCGCCTGCCGCATCGCGGCCAGATGGTCGCAGGACGTGCCACAGCAGCCGCCGATGATCTTGGCGCCGGCATCGCGTGCAAGGCGGGCATAGTCGGCCATCAGCGGCGGCGTGCCGGAGTAGTGGATCTCGGCGCCGCGATATTCGGGAATGCCGCAATTGCCCTTCACGACAACGATCGCTGCGGGGTCGGCTTCGGTCATGTCGAGGAGGCTCGACAGGATGTCGGAAGCGCCGACACCGCAATTGGCGCCGACTGCGAGCGGTCCTGCGCCGATATCGGTGGCGACGGCATGGATGTCCTTCGGATGCAGACCCATCATCGTCTTGCCGGCGGTATCGAAGGAGCCGGTATAGGTGTAGGGCAGGCCGACCTTGGCGGCGGCCTCGGCTGCGGCGCGGATTTCGTCCGGAGAAGACATGGTTTCGATCCAGGCGACATCGGCGCCGCCGGCCTGAAGACCTTCCATCTGCTCGACGAAGGCCGCAACGGCATCTTCGTAGGTCAAGGCGCCAAGCGGTATCAGCAGTTCGCCCGTCGGGCCGACGGAGCCGGCGACGATGACCTTGCGGTCAGCCTTGTCGGCAACGGCGCGAGCTATTTCCGCCGCCGTCTTGTTGAGGCTGTGCACGCGATCCTGTGCATGATGCAGTTTCAGGCGATGACGGGTGCCGCCGAAGGTATTGGTGAGGATGATGTCGGCGCCGGCGTCGACGAAATCCTGATGCAGCTTCGAGATCCGGTCCGGATGCTGTTCGTTCCAGAGTTCGGGCGCTTCACCCGCCTCCAGGCCCATGGCGAAGAGGTTGGTGCCCGTTGCGCCGTCGGCAAGCAGAACGCCCTTTTCGGCAAGAAGATCGGTCAAGGGATTGATGGCGACGGTCATGGCGTATCCTCGAATACATCGGGTGTTATATGTAGATATAAACATTTCTTTATGTAAAGACAACTGCGAGATGGGGCTATCTGATGTCGCTGCAGCGCCGTCGCAGAGAAAAGCGCCCTGATGAGGGCGCTTTTCCACTCGGATAACGATGGCTTTAGGCTGCGACCATCTGCGCCGTTTCGTGTGACGTCGGCGTGACCATGGATGCGATGATGCTTTGCAAATCGATCGTCCCGATCGGCTTACCGCCAGCATCGGTAACCACCGCGCCGGTCTGACCTGCCTCGGTGATCTGCTTAGCAGCGACTTCCAGTGTCATGTCGCCGGGTACGCGAGTGCCGCCCGTTTCGCCGGCGAGCGGCTTCATGATCGTCTGGGTCTGGATGACGCGGCCGCGGTTCACTTCCTTGACGAAGGCGGTGATGTAGTCGTCGGCCGGCTGCAGCACGATCTGCTGGCCGGTTCCCTGCTGTACGACCTTGCCGTCGCGCAGGATCGCGATCTTGTCGCCGAGGCGCAGAGCCTCGTCGAGATCGTGGGTGATGAAGACGACGGTCTTCTTCAACTCCTTCTGCAGGTCGAGCAGGACAGTCTGCATGTCGACGCGGATCAGAGGATCAAGCGCAGAGTAGGCCTCGTCCATCAGCAGGATGTCGGCATCGTTCGTCAGGGCGCGGGCAAGGCCGACGCGCTGCTGCATGCCGCCGGAAAGCTGGTTCGGATAATGCCTCTCGAAGCCCTTGAGCCCGACACGCTCGATCCAGTACTGGCCCTTCTTCTCGCTTTCAGCGCGCGGCACGCCCTGGATGTCCAGGCCATAGATCGTGTTCTCGATGACGGTGCGGTGCGGCAGAAGCGCGAATTTCTGAAACACCATCGCCGTCTTGTGCCGGCGGAATTCGCGCAGATCGTTTTCGTTCATCTTGCAGACGTCGACGCCGTCATAAAGGACTTCGCCGACGGTCGGCTCGATCAACCGGTTGATGTGGCGGATCAGCGTCGACTTGCCAGAGCCGGAAAGGCCCATGACGACGGTGATGGCGCCGGCCGGCATGTCGATGTTGATATCCTGCAGGCCGAGCACATGGCCATGCGTCTCGTTGAGTTCGGCCTTGCCCAAGCCGTTCTTGACCTGGTCCACATAATCGCGTCCGCGCGGGCCGAAGATCTTGTAGAGGCTTTTGATCTGGATCGCGTGACTAGCCATGAATGACCTCCGAGTGCTTCTGGAGCCTTCTGCCATAGGCCTGGCTCGTGCGGTCGAAAATGATGGCGATTGCGACCAGTGCGAAACCGTTGAGGAAGCCGACGGTGAAGAACTGGTTGTTGATCGCCTGCAGCGTATTCTTGCCGAGCCCGCCGACGCCGACCATGGAGGCAACGACGACCATGGCGAGCGACATCATGATGGTCTGGTTGATGCCGGCCATGATGGTGGGCAGCGCAAGCGGGATCTGCACGTTGAACAGCTTCTGGCGATGCGACGATCCGAAAGCGTCGGCTGCTTCCAGCACCTCCTTGTCGACGAGACGGATGCCGAGATTGGTCAGGCGGATCATCGGCGGGACGGCATAGATGACGACGGCGATGAGGCCGGGGACCTTGCCGATGCCGAAGATAACGACGACCGGAATGAGATAGACGAAGCTCGGCATGGTCTGCATGACGTCGAGGATCGGGTTGACGATCGATTGCAGCCTGTCGGAGCGCGCCATCAATATGCCGATCGGCAAGCCGATGATGATGGCGATGAGCGTACAGACCGTCACCATGGCAAGCGTTGTCATCGTATCGGTCCACAGGCCGAAGACGCCGATGAGGATCATGGAGATCGCTGTGCCAACGACAATTTTGAGATTGCGGCTGGCGGCATAGACGACGAGCATCATCGCGACGAGTATGATGAACCAGGGCGTGTTGGTGAAAACCCATTCGAGATAGTTCAGAAACCATTGCAGTGGCTGCACGATGGCATCGATAAGATTGCCATAGGCGCGCACCGACGCTCTGAAACCGTCATCGATATTCTTGCGTGCGAGACGGATGATCGACTCGTCTATTGCCGGAAAGTTGCAGAGCACATTCGGCAGGATCGTACACTGAATAGCCATGTATTTCCCCTTCTTAGTCCGGTTCTGTCCCACTCCGCTCGTGTGGCCTTCACATGCGAATGGCAATGCAGCGCTGCGACCGGTTCTTCAGGCTGCCCATCAATTCTTACTACATTCCCGGCTACCGATCTGCACTCGTTGCGACCTGAGCCTGTGTCGTTCTGTCGATATGAGTGTCGTCGCGGCCGCCACCAGTAAACATGAAAATGGCGGCAAGCGCGAGCCTGCCGCCGATTCCACAGCGCGGATCAGAGCGAAGCCTTGACCTTGGTGGCGACGTCGGGCGAAACCCACTTGGTCCACATGTCGGGGTAGGTCTTGAGGAAGTACTTGGCGCCGTCCTCGTTGGTACCCTGATTGTCGGTCATCCAGGCGAGAACCTTGCCGACCGTGGCGTTATCCCACTTGCGGGTTTTGACGTAATCCATCGCGACGCCGGCCTTCGATGCGAAGCCCTTGGTCACGACTGTATAGACGTCGGAAACCGGATAGGAGTTCACCTTCGGATTGGCGCAATCCTGGATCGCGGTGCAGGCGTCCCATTCCTTCTTGTCATGCGGCACGCCGAAGCTCAGGCGAACCATGTCGTATTTGCCGAGAATGGCGGTCGGTGCCCAGTAGTAGCCGAGCCAGCCGGTCTTCTTTTCGAAGGCGTTGGCGATCGAACCGTCGAGGCCTGCGGCCGAACCGGTGTCGACCAGCGTGAAGCCGAGCTTGTCGGCGCCAAGGGCCTTATAGAGGTTCGTCGTGGAGATCTGGCAATTCCAGCCTGCAGGGCAGTCATAGACGGCGCCCTTCGACGGATCTTCCGGGGCGGGGAAGAGTTCGGGATGCTTCAGTGCGTCCTGAACGGTCTTGATGTCCGGATGGGCGTCGGCAAGGAACTTCGGAATCCACCAGCCTTCGACACCGCCGTCGCTGAGCAGCGGCGCTGCTTCGATCAGGCGGCCTTCGGATACGGCCTTGTCGAGCGCGGTGCGCACGGCGTTGACCCAGAGTTCCGGAGCGACGTCCGGCTCGCCCTTTTCGTCCATGGAGGTAAAGGTCGGCTGGGTATCGCCGGTTACCAGCGTGACGTTACAGCCATAGCCGTTCTGCAGGATAATCTTGTCGACCTGGGCGGCAACGCCGGCCGATGCCCAGTTCATTTCCGCGATGGATACGCTGCCGCAATCTGCGGCCTGCGCCGAGCCAGCCAAAGCATAGGCGCCGAATGCGAAGATGGCTGAAGCGAGAAGCTTCTTCATTTGATATCGTCTCCCAATTTTTCGTTACGTTGCGGAAATCGACTCCAAACGCTTTCGATTTCTGTCGATCCCCTTGTCAGCGCGGTTCAATTGCAACCGTTCATACGCCGCTGACGACGCCCGTACGGTTCCCTCTGCTGCCGTCGTGCATTTGGTCTTTTTGCGACCGCGCAATCCTGTCGCGGCCCGGCATTTTTTGCATCGACATTAGGCAGCGTAAGGATTTGAATGAAGAAATCAACAGCCCGCCGGCCAATTGAAGTTATCGCGCCTGTTGGAGAAGCTTAATTAAGCGCCTGAATTAGCCTGTTTTCTGCTATTCATGGCTGCAAAATGGACGTTGCAAGGCTTCGATGGCGTCCTGCCGCCAGGGCAAATTTAAATACCGCTGAAATATCGCGTCCCTAAAAGACGTTTTATGTCCTGTTTGCGTCGTTTGCGATTTCTCAACGCAGAGGAGAAAATTTTCAAAAAATTTTCAGATTCACTCTAATTTAAGCACTTAATAACCGTCCGGTAACGATGTCGGTTTATCAATCGATGCGTGGCGGGGGACATCCGCTGCCTCCCTGGATCAGGTATTGCGTACCGGGGAAAGCGAACCTTGCGGCGTATGTGCAGGGAAGCCGGCGTTTTTGGCAAACCGCGTTGATCTCCGGATCACGCGGTTTTCGCGCTTTAAAGGGTCCCATTTTGGGACGGCTTGCCATCCGCCGGAAGTGCAGCCGTCAAAGTCTCGTCTTGGCAGTGATCGAAAAAATAAAGCCGCCGATGCTGTCGCATGGCGGCTTTCATATGCTTGGATGCCGGCTTGACGCGATATCAGCCGACATTATAGGTGCGGATGAAGCCGACCGTGCCGAAACGCGTGTCGAGCTGCTGCAGGCGGCTTTCCGGGCGGCGTGCCGGGAGTTTGCCGTTCCAGGCGATCTGGATGGAATTCTGTCTGTTGAAGATGAAGAGCATTGGGGTATCCTCCGACCCGGACCGGCCGGTTTCGTTGTGTGTTTTCGCGATGGAGATAATCCTCTTCTGCGTAACTCACAATGGATGAAATCGTCATCCAATGTCGCAAACAGAGCATGTTTGAACGTGATGCATTTTTGTATCGTCATCGCGCTTTCGAGCGACCGTGGATCGCGGCAAAATCAAGGCAGAATCTAGCGTTTTCAGTGGCTGCGGCATTTCGAGGTGGTGGGGAATGACAAGAGCGATCATGCTGCAGGGAACCGGTTCCGATGTCGGAAAAACGGTATTGGTCGCGGGGCTGTGCCGGCTGTTCGCAAACAAAGGCGTCAGGGTGCGTCCGTTCAAGCCGCAGAACATGTCCAACAACGCGGCCGTTGCCGAGGATGGCGGCGAAATCGGCCGCGCCCAATGGCTGCAGTCGCTGGCGGCGCGCGTTCCTTCTTCCGTGCATATGAATCCGGTGCTGTTGAAGCCGCAATCGGAGACGGGCAGCCAGATCGTGGTGCAGGGCAAGGTCTGGGGCCATGCCAAGGGCAGGGACTATCAGGCACTGAAGCCGCAGCTGCTTGGTGCGGTGCTGGAAAGCTTCGCCGCGATGCGTGCAGGGACCGATCTCGTCATCGTCGAGGGGGCAGGTTCGCCTGCCGAGATCAATCTCCGGCGCGGCGACATCGCCAATATGGGTTTTGCGACGCGCACCAATGTTCCCGTGGTACTCGTCGGCGACATAGACCGTGGCGGCGTAATCGCGTCATTGGTCGGCACCTATCATATCCTGCCTGAAGAGGATCGGCGGATGATCCGCGGCTACCTCATCAACAAGTTTCGCGGCGATGTCTCGCTGTTCGGAGAGGGCATAGAGGCTATCGGCGGCTTCACGGGCTGGCAATGCCACGGCGTCGTACCGTGGCTGAAAGCGGCGGCGCGTCTGCCGGCCGAGGATTCCGTCGTATTGGAGCGGCTTGCACGCGGCTCCTCTGGCGCGTTGAAGGTCGCCGTGCCGGTGCTGTCGCGCATCGCCAATTTCGACGATCTCGATCCCCTGCGGGCGGAGCCAGACGTCGATCTCGTCTTTGTGAGGCCCGGCGAGCGTCTGCCTGCCGATGCGGGGCTTGTGGTGCTGCCCGGCTCCAAGTCCACGATCGGTGACCTCCTCGACCTGCGTGAGCAGGGATGGGATCGCGATATCGCCGCGCATGTGCGTCGAGGCGGCCGAGTCATCGGCATTTGCGGCGGCTACCAGATGCTCGGCCATACCGTCTACGATCCGCTTGGCATCGAGGGATCGGTGACCGAGACGCCCGGCTTGGGCCTATTGGACGTCGAGACCGAGATGGCGCCGGAAAAGACCGTGCGCAACAGCCTTGCGGTATCGAGGGAATATGACGTGCCGCTGTCCGGCTACGAGATCCATCTCGGCGTGACGCACGGCGCCGACTGCGATCGGCCCTCGACTGTCATCGACGGTAGGCCCGATGGAGCGATATCGCCGGACGGGCGCGTCATGGGCACCTATTTGCACGGGCTCTTCGGCAGCGACGCCTACCGGGCAAAGCTGCTGGCGAGTTTCGGCCTCTCCGGTGAACGAATGAATTATCGCGCCGGTGTCGATGCGGCGCTGGACGATATTGCGAGGGAGCTGGAAAGCGTGCTCGATCCCGCCTGGCTCGACAGCCTCGTGAGGTAGAGAATTTCCGTTTTTCCTCGAGTTACGAAACCGCTCTATCTCTTTGTTTATTCACGAATTCCAAACGGAAAGCCGCCGCGTTCTTTGCTGCTTTAGAGTTCGCCCGACACTTCCCGGCGGCGGCGGTCGAGTTCTTCGCTGTAACGACGCAGCGTATAGCTTTCCGTCAGCAGGCCAATCACCTTGCGCTCGATCAAGTCGTTGACCACGACGAGCGCTTCGCTCTTCGTCTGGTCGAACATGGCGGCGGCCTGTTTGGCGTTCATCTGTGGCTGCAGGAACTCGTTGCGAAGCCGGATGAAATCGGAAAGGCCGTGCTCTTCGTCGTCCTTCTCGACCGGGCTCGCATAGACGTCGGGGACAAGAACCATTCCGGAATACTTCTCGTTCTTGTCGACTAGGATGACGCGCTGGGCCGAGCCGATCGGGAAATTCTTGCGGAATTCCTCGATGCTCATGTCGATACTGCCGGTATGCACGTCGGGGCGCATCATGCGGGCGACGGTGAGATTGCGTATCCAGCCGACGTCGTGGGCGCTGCGGATGCTTTCGCCGCGCAGATGGAAGCGCCATGTGGCGAAGGAGTAGCCGAAGGTGGTGCGCACCACCAGGGAAGAGGTGATGACGGCGGCGAGCACCAGGGCGGTGATCGGGAAGTCGCCGGTGATCTCAAGCGCCAGGAAGGTCATGGTCAGCGGACCGCCGATGATTGCGACGGCGAGCGAACTCATGCCGACCACCGCATAGACGACCGGCGTCAGCGTGGCGTGATCGAAATAGGGCGCACAATAGGCGAAGATCTTGCCGAGCAGCGCGCCCATGAACAGCGAGGCGAAGAACAGGCCGCCTCTGAAGCCGGAGCCGATCGAAACCGCCGATGCCAGGGATTTCAGGATGAAGAGCCCGACCAGCGCGCCGAGTGTGACGTCCGTGGACAGATTGAGATGCAGCGCACCATGGCCAGCTGACAGGACCTGCGGCGAGATCAGTGCCAGAGATCCGACGACCAGGCCACCCAGCGCAGGGCGGAAGGGTGGTGCGATCGAGCTTTTGCGCGCGAGCTCTTCGACCCAGGCGACGCCCTGCATGATCAGGATGCCGATGCCGGCACAGAAGGCGCCGAGCAGGACCGCGGGAAGATAGTCCGCCGGGACGATGGCGCCGAAATGATCGATATCGATGGCGAAGTCGTCGCCGGCAAGCAGCCTTGCGATCATCGTTGAAATCAGCGCCGAGACGACGACAGGCGTTAGCGTCAGTATCGAATAGCTGCCGATGATCAGCTCGAAGGCGTAGAAGGCGCCGGTGAGGGGGGCATTGAAGGCGGCGGCAATCGCGCCGGCCGCGCCGCAGCCGACGAGCATGCGTAGATCCGCGCGGCGCATCTGCATCTTGTAGCCGAATTTCGAGGCGATGCCGGCGGCGATCTGCGTATAGCCTGCTTCAAGCCCGACGGAGGCGCCAAAACCGTTCGAGATCAGGTTCTGCACCGCAACGATGATGCTATCGGTGAGCGACATGCGGCCGCCATGCAGCGCATTGGCTTCGATCGGGTCGACCATCGGCTTTTTGCGCGTGCGCGACAATATGTAGAGCAGGATGCCGAGAATGATGCCGCCGGCGACCGGCGCGATGAACAATACCGATTTGTCGGGAATCGCCATTGCTGCCGAACTCAGGCGCTCATAATCCGTTATGCCGTAGATGACGCTGTGCAGCTTGCGCGAGATATAGCTCATTGCCGTCACGGCGCAACCGGAGGCTATTCCGACCAGCGCGCCAGCGAAAACGAGTCCCAACTCGCCACGGCGCAGCAATGCCCTGAACCGAGCGAGATCGAATAGGGCCGAAAAGACGCCGAGGCGTCGCGGTTGGAATTTCTGTAGCATGGGAAACGGACGATATGTTTTTACTCAATGTGAGGACTTACCCTCTATAAACTCCTAACATCAAAGAAATACGGCAAAAAAGCCGTTGGTTTTGCGGGAATTTTCCGCCGATTTCGCAATCAGGATGGCCAAGGTCGCATCCATGCCCTTGATTGACTTGAACTAAGTGAAAGCCTAATCATTGACGATATAACGAATGGTTCCCGAGCGGCGATCCGCCGCATGGGATGAAAAGGGAATGTGACGGGACGGACCCAAGCCGGGCGTTCTCATCACAGCCGACCCCGCGACTGTAGAGCGGTCAGGGTCTTTCGTCCGGTCTGAAGTCTAATCCGTCGATGGTTCGCATGGGGCGAGCGGGGCGGGCCAGGCTCAAACCGGAAAAGCCACTGGCGTGGCATCATGATCAACCAGGGCTGGACGCCTCCAATTCTACGAATCGTCCGCCTTTTCGTGATGGATTGCCGGGAAGGCGAGAGAGACCCGCTGGCGCACGATCGGGGGCGACCGGTTTCGGTCCGCCCCGTCGCGGCGCCTTATCCGCGAGCCAGGAGACCTGCCATGCGTGCCGGGCACAGAGCCTGTTCTGGGACGCAAGTTCCGCTGCCAGCACGGAGGTTGTCATGGCGCAAGACGAGTTTTCGGCGTGTAGACGCCCGTTTTCCGGTTCCAGCTATAGGCTGTCGACCCTCGCTTGTGCGTGGGAGCGGGCATAAGGCATGTCGTCTTCGACCTCCCGAGCCATTTTCGTCCTCGGTGGCGCGCGTTCCGGCAAATCCCGATTCGCCGAATCTCTGGTTTCGGATACAGGCCTTGACCGTCATTACGTGGCGACCGGGCAGGCATGGGACGACGAGATGCGCGAGCGCATTGCCCAGCATCGTTCCGACCGCGGCGATCAATGGCAGACGCATGAGGAGCCGATGGATCTCGTCACTCGCCTTGCGGCGATTGACGCGGAGCAGCACGCAGTGCTTGTCGACTGCCTGACGCTCTGGGTCACCAATCTGATGATGGCGGAGCGCGACATGGCGGCGGAGTTTGCCGCCCTGACTGCATTCTTGCCGACAGCACGATCAAGGCTCGTTCTCGTCTCCAACGAGGTGGGCTTGGGAATCGTGCCTGAAAATCGCATGGCGCGCGAATTTCGCGATCATGCCGGCCGGCTGCACCAGATGGTCGCGGCGGCGAGTGCTGAAGTTTATTTTATCGCAGCGGGCCTGCCGCTGAAAATGAAGGGTTGATGCATATGAACCAGGAAAAAATTCCCGCCACCGTCATCACCGGCTTTCTCGGAGCCGGCAAGACGACGATGATCCGCAACCTCCTGCAGAATGCCGGCGGCAAGAAGATCGCTTTGATCATCAACGAGTTCGGCGATCTCGGCGTCGATGGTGACGTGCTGAAGGGCTGCGGTGCGGAGAACTGCACCGAAGACGACATCATCGAGCTGACCAACGGCTGTATCTGCTGCACCGTCGCCGACGATTTCATCCCGACCATGACGAAACTTCTGGAGCGCGATGCGCGTCCGGACCACATCGTCATCGAGACCTCAGGCCTTGCGCTGCCGCAGCCACTGGTCGCCGCCTTCAACTGGCCTGACATCCGCACGCACGTCACCGTCGACGGCGTCATCACGGTGGTCGATAGCGCCGCCGTTGCCGCCGGCCGTTTCGCCGATGATCATGACGCCGTGGAAGCTCGCCGTGTCGAGGATGATTCACTCGATCACGAAAGCCCGATCGAAGAATTGTTCGAGGATCAGCTGACCTGCGCCGACCTCATCGTGCTCAACAAGACCGATCTGATCGATGGTGACGGTCTAGGCCGCGTCCGCGCCGAAGTTGCCTCGCGCACGGCCCGCAAGCCGACGATCATCGAAGCGAAGAACGGCGATGTGCCGGCAGCAATTCTGCTCGGTCTCGGCATCGGCACGGAAGACGATATCGTCAACCGCAAATCCCATCACGAACTGGAGCATGAGGACGGCACGCCGCATGACCACGACGAATTCGACAGCTTCGTCGTCGAACTCGGTCCGATTGCCGACCCGGTTGCTTTTGTCGATGCGCTGAAGGGCGCGATCGCCGAGCATGACGTGCTGCGCCTCAAGGGCTTCGTCGATGTTCCCGGCAAGCCCATGCGCCTGCAGCTGCAGGCCGTCGGCAGCCGCATCGACACCTATTTCGATCGCGCCTGGACACCGGGCGAAGCCCGCGCGACCCGGCTTGTCGTGATCGGCCTGCACGAAATGGACGAGACGATCGTTCGCAAGGCGATCGAAGCGCTGGCCTAAGGGAAGTCCATGCATCTCCTCCTGGCTCAGAAGGGAACGATCAGCGACGGCGAGGAGGCGATCGACCTTGGGCAGTCGCCCGGCGATATCGTCTTTCTGTCGGCCGCCGACACCGAGCTTGCGGCGATTGCCGCAGCTCACGGTGAGGGCGGCCGTTCCCTTCGGCTTGCAAGCCTGATGAGCCTGAAGCATCCGATGTCCGTCGATACCTATATCGATAGGACGGCCCGGCATGCGAAGCTGATCATCGTGCGGGCGCTGGGAGGAGCAAGCTACTTTCATTATGCGCTGGAGGCGCTTCATGCCTGTGCGGCGCGTCAGGGTGCGTTGATTGCTGTATTGCCGGGGGATTCGAAGCCCGATCCCGGGCTGACGCCGTTCTCCAATGTTGCGCTCGATGATCTCAATGCGCTCTGGGTCTATCTGATCGAGGGCGGCGAGGCGAACTCCACGGCATTTCTCGCTTACGCCGAGGCGATGCTATCAGGCGCCGAGAAGCCCATGCCGGCCGCACCCTTGATGAAGGCTGGTATCTGGTGGCCGGGCCGGGGCGTGATCGGCGTCGAGGAATGGAGGAGGGTTTCCGTTTCGGAGATGGCGGTCCCTGCAGGATTCGAACCTCCCACTGTGGCGATTTCGTTCTATCGCGCGCTGGTCCAGAGTGGTGAGACGAAGCCTGTCGAAGCCATGATGCAGGCGCTTGTCACCGAGGGTATGCGGCCTCTGCCGGTTTTTGCCTATAGCCTCAAAGATCCGGTCTCCGTCGGCATTCTCGAAAGCGTCTTTACCGAGTTGAAGCCGGGCGTGGTCATTAATTCCACGGGCTTTGCCGTTTCGGCGCCAGGCGCGGACCGCCAGCCGACGGTGCTGGAAACGGGTGAGGCTGTCGTTCTGCAGGCCATCTTCTCGGCTTCGTCGAAAGAGGCATGGGAGGCGTCCTCACAGGGGCTTTCGGCCCGCGATCTCGGCATGAACGTGGCGTTGCCAGAGGTCGACGGGCGCGTTCTCGCCCGTGCCGTGTCCTTCAAGGCCGCTGCCCGCTATGACGAAAGGGTTGAGGCCAATATCGTCGCCAGCGAACCGCTTGAAGATCGCATGCGCTATACGGCGCGGCTCGCCGCTAATTGGGCGCGGCTGCGTGATACGCGGCCGAGCGATCGCCGCGTTGCGCTTGTGATGGCGAACTATCCCAATCGCGATGGGCGCCTCGGCAATGGCGTCGGGCTCGATACGCCGGCCGGCACGATCGAGGTGCTGAAGGCGATGGAAGCGGCTGGCTATGGCGTTGCCGATATACCTGCCGATGGCGATGCGCTGATGCGGCATCTGGCGGAAGGCCCGACAAATTCCGGGCATGATGGCCGTGTCGTTCGCGAGACGCTTTCCTTCAGCGACTACAAGGATTTCTTCTCGTCGCTTCCCAAACAGATTCAGGATGAGATCACGGCGCGCTGGGGCGAGCCGGAGGCAGACGCTTACGCGCTCGATGGCGGCTTTGCCCTGCCGTTTACCCGCTTCGGCGAGGTGCTTGTCGGTATCCAGCCGGCGCGCGGCTACAATATCGATCCGAAGGAGAGCTATCACTCTCCCGATCTCGTGCCGCCGCACGGCTACCTCGCCTTCTATGACTTCCTGCGTCGCTCCTTCGATGCCCATGCCGTCATCCACATGGGCAAGCACGGTAATCTCGAATGGCTGCCGGGCAAGGCGTTGGCGCTTTCGGAGGTCTGTTATCCGGAAGCGATTCTTGGGCCGCTGCCGAACCTTTATCCTTTCATCGTCAACGATCCCGGCGAGGGCACGCAGGCCAAGCGCCGCACGAGCGCCGTCATCATCGACCACCTGACGCCGCCTTTGACGCGTGCTGAAAGCTACGGTCCGCTGAAGGATCTGGAGGCGCTCGTTGACGAATATTACGAGGCTTCCGGCGGCGACCCTCGCCGCATTCGTCTGTTGCGCAAGCAGATCCTCGACCTCGTCGCCGATATCGGGCTGGATCAGGATGCCGGCATCGCCAAGGGCGAGGGCGAAGACGAGGCATTGCGCAAGCTTGATGCCTATCTCTGCGATCTCAAGGAGATGCAGATCCGTGATGGCCTGCACATCTTCGGCGTTTCGCCTTCCGGGCGGCTACTGACGGATTTGACGGTGGCGCTGGCAAGAGTGCCGCGCGGGCTGGGCGAGGGTGGCGATCAGAGCCTGCAGCGGGCGATTGCTCGGGATGCGTTCGAGGGCGTGGAGAGTGCTGACGGTGTGATACCCCCCTCTGCCGCTTTCGCGACATCTCCCCCACAAGGGGGGAGATTGGTGGCTCGCGGCACGACATCGCCCCAAATTGCTATCGAATCCGCTGATGCGATTGGTGATGAAACAGGAGGGGCTGGCGGCATACTCCCACCGATCTCCCCCCTTGTGGGGGAGATGTCAGCGAAGCTGACAGAGGGGGGTAACTCTCCACGCAAACCATTCGACCCATTGGATTGCGACATGGCCGCCGAATGGGCCGGCCCGCGTCCCTCTATTCTGCAAAGTATCTCCGATGCCCCTTGGCGCACCCAGGGCGATACCGTCGAGCGCATCGAGCTTCTGGCCGCAGAACTCGTGGATGGCGAAACGGCATGCCCCGAGAGCTGGCCAAACACCCGCATGGTTCTCAGCGAGATTGCCTCGAAGCTCCAACCGTCCATCCTCGCCTGCGGCGACGCTGAAATCTCGGCCCTGCTCAAAGGCCTTGATGGTCGTTTCGTTCCACCGGGACCCTCTGGCGCGCCGACGCGCGGCCGGCCGGATGTCTTGCCGACGGGTCGGAATTTCTATTCGGTCGACAGCCGTGCCGTGCCGACGCCGGCCGCTTACGAACTTGGCAAGAAATCGGCCGAGTTGCTGATCCGCCGTTACGTTCAGGATCATGGCGAATGGCCCGTCTCCTTCGGGTTGACGGCCTGGGGCACGTCGAACATGCGCACGGGAGGCGACGATGTCGCGCAGGCGCTGGCGCTGATCGGCGTCAAGCCCGTCTGGGACATGACGTCTCGCCGTGTCACCGGTTACGAGATCATTCCGCCGGCCATGCTGCGGCGGCCGCGTGTTGACGTCACGCTGCGTATCTCCGGCTTTTTTCGTGACGCCTTTCCCGAGCAGATCGCCTTGTTCGACAAGGCGATCCGTGCGGTCGGCATGCTTGAGGAGGATGCGAGCGACAATCCGATCGCGGCGCGCATGCGTGGCGAGATCGCGCGGCTCGAAGCAGCTGGCCTAGACACCGCCTCTGCCAGCCGCCGCGCCGGCTATCGTATTTTTGGATCCAAGCCCGGAGCTTATGGCGCCGGTCTGCAGGCTCTGATCGACGAGAAGGGATGGGAACGGCGTGCGGATCTGGCCGAAGCCTATCTCGTCTGGGGCAGCTATGCCTATGGCGCCGGCGAAGAAGGCAAGGCCGAGCGCGGCGTCTTCGAGGAGCGGTTGCGGTCGATCCAGGCGGTCGTGCAGAATCAGGACAATCGCGAGCACGATCTGCTCGACAGCGACGACTACTATCAGTTCGAGGGCGGCATGGCTGCGGCGGCCGAGCAGCTCGGCGGCGCGCGCCCCTCGATCTATCACAACGATCATTCCAGGCCGGAAAGGCCTGTGATCCGCTCGCTTGAGGAAGAAATCGGCCGTGTCGTGCGCGGACGCGTCGTCAATCCCAAGTGGATCGATGGCATCATGCGCCATGGCTACAAGGGCGCCTTCGAGATTGCGGCAACGGTGGATTATCTTTTCGCCTTCGCTGCGACGACGGGTGCCGTGCGCAACCATCATTTCGAGGCCGTCTATCAGGCTTTCGTGGTTGATCAGAAGGTGCGGGATTTCATGGCGGAGAAGAACCCGGCAGCGTTGCGGGACATGCGGGAGCGGTTGCTGGAGGCGATCGATCGCAAGCTCTGGACGCCGAGAAGCAATTCGGCGCGCTTCGATCTGGAAAGCTTGAGCAAGGGCAAGGAGGCGGCGGCATGAGCGCGGTCGGCGAGTTGCTGGTCGCCTTTCGGGATTATCTGCAGTCGCGCAGCGATCCCTTGTTGCAGCATTTTATCGAAGGCTTTGACTGGCCGACCGAGGAGCGCGTGCTCGCGCCGAGGGATCTGCCTGTTGTCTCCCATCTTCGCGGGCTTGATCAGGTTGCCACCGGTGCGGAAGGGGCTTTGCTCGACCGGCTCTCCCACGCGGGGGATCGGCTGCATTGGGCCCAGACCTACAGTATTGGTGATTTTGGCGAGGATTTCCTGCAGCGATATGGCTGGGTCGAGCTGTTCGGCACGCGCGGGCATTTCGTGAGCGAGGAGATGGCTGGCGGCTTCCTATTGCTTGGCCCCGGCGTCCACTATCCGGATCATCATCATGTGGCCGAGGAGATCTATATCCCCCTGACCGACGGCTCCCTGTGGAGCAAGGACGCGCAGCCGTTCCTGCCGCGCTGGTCCGGTGAAATCATCCATCACCCCTCGAACATCCGCCATGCCATGCGCACGGAAGATGAGCTGCTTGTTGCGCTCTACCTCTGGCGCGGTGGGCCGTTGGCACAGAAATCGATCATATCAGGGAGAATGCAATGAGCGACGAATTGGCCGAAACCGGCGCGGACGCACCGAAGAACGACGATGCCCGCCACGCTGACAAGATGGCCAAGAAGAAGGCCGCGCGCGACAAAATCATGGCGACCAAGACCGATGAGAAGGGCCTGATCATCGTCCATACCGGCAAGGGCAAGGGAAAATCCTCCTCCGCCTTCGGCATGATTTTCCGCCACATCGCCCATGGCAAGCCGAGCGCCGTCGTGCAGTTCATCAAAGGGGCAATGTGGACCGGCGAGCGCGACCTGATCGAGAAGTATTTCTCCGATCTCTGCCAGTTCCATACGATGGGCGAAGGCTTCACCTGGGAGACGCAGGACCGCGCCCGCGACGTGGCGGCGGCATCCGCTGCCTGGGAAAAGGCCAAGGAGCTGATCCGTGATGAGCGGAATTCGATGGTGCTGCTCGATGAGATCAACATCGCGCTTCGCTACGACTATCTCGACATCAAGGATGTGATCGAATTCCTCCGGGACGAGAAGCCGTACATGACGCATGTCGTCCTGACGGGCCGCAATGCCAAGGAAGAGTTGATCGAGATCGCCGATCTCGTGACCGAGATGGAGCTGATCAAGCATCCGTTCCGCTCCGGCATCAAGGGCCAGCCGGGCGTCGAATTCTGAGCACTTGCCGGGCGTTCAACTGCAAGGCAGCATGGCCTTCAGGGCTTCCGCCGTCTGCGGGTTTGCGGGAAAGAAGGATTCGATCGCGAGTTCCGACAGAGTGACATCGACGGGTGTGCCGAAGACGGTCGTGGTGGATAGAAACGAGATATGTCCCGCCTCGGTGACAAGCTCTAGCGGCACAGCGATACCCGCAAAATCCCGTTCTGGAGCCGCCGATTTCGGCGCGGGCGGTGCGGGATAGGCCGACAGTTCCTCCAGCAATTTTGCCAGCACGGGATCGCCAGTCGCCGATATCTGCTGACGCAGGCGTTCCAACAGATGCGCACGCCACTCCGCGAGATTGGCAATGCGCGAGGCCAGGCCCTGTGGGTGCAGGCTCAGCCTGAGGACATTGATCGGCCCATCCGTCAGCGACGCATCGGTTACGCCGGCAAGCAGCGGCGCGACGGCGGCATTGGCGGCGATGATCGTCCAATGCCGGTCGACCGCGAGGGCCGGGAAGGGCTCGTGCCCCTTCAGGATGAGGTCGATAGCCTGTCGCGCCGGGGCAAGCGCCGGGTCGTCCAGCTTGCGCTCGGGAAAGACCGGCGCAAATCCGGCCGCGAGAAGCATCGGATTGCGTTCGCGCAGCGGCACGCCGAGCCGTTCGGCGAGATGCATCAGCATCTCGCGGCTTGGAAGCGCGCGCCCGCTCTCGATGAAGCTCAGATGTCGCTGCGATATATCGGCTTGAAGGGCGAATTCGAGCTGGCTCAGGCGTCGTCGCTGACGCCATTCGCGCAGATGGTCGCCGAGAGAGCGGGCAGGGTTCATCATGCGGCTGCCGGTAGTTGGTCAATGAAGCCGTGAACGGACTTCAGCCGATCCCCCTCGAGTATGGCGAAATCCGTGCCTTTGATCACTGGCTCGGCATCAGCCGGACCAAAGCCCCAGGAGAAGCGGAGATTGTCGCCGTGGCGGTCGCCATCGGTGATGAGCGTGAAGCGGAAGCCGGGGAAGCGGTCGTGCGCGGCCGTGACCAACGCGTGTATCTGCTCGCGATTGTCTGCGCGCATCATCGGGTCGACATAGCTGCAATTTTCAGTCCATGCCTGAGCAATGAGGGCATGTCGGCGCTCGGTATCGGCCTCGTTCCAGATGGCGATATAGCGGTCTGCAATGGTGTTCGCATCAGTCATCGGTCAACTCCTTTGGATCGCCTGAACCGTTCAGGCAGGGCGATCATCGGCGCGCACCGAAGCATTATCAATTACGTCGGAGGTAATCAAAGCCCGGATCTTACAGCCCAAGCCAGAGCCGTACGGGATGGGTGGGGTCGGCCAGCAGCTTCACCGCAAAGGCGATGCAGACGATGACCAGCAGCGGCTTGATCAGCTTGGCGCCGATACGCATGGCGAGCCGCGAGCCGAGCTGGGCGCCGAGGAATTGGCCGACACCCATCGTCAGGCCGACCTTCCAAAGGATGGCGCCGGAGAAGATGAAGACAATGAGGCCGCCGAAGTTGGAGCCGAAATTGAGCAGCTTCGTATGCGCCGTCGCCTTCAACAGGCCGAAGCCGGCAAGCGTCACGAAGGCGAGCATCAGGAATGAGCCGGTGCCGGGGCCGAAGGCGCCGTCATAAAAGCCGATCAGCGGCACCAGCGTCACGCCGAAGAGCCCGGCGCTCATGCGCCGATGCTTTTCGACATCGCCGAGATTGGGTTTCATGGCGAAATAGAGTGCGATGGCGATCAGGAGGAAGGGCAGGATGATGCGCAGGACTTCACTCGGCATGACTGTCGCAAGCATAGCGCCGAGCATGCCGCCAATGACCGCCATTGCTGCCATCGGAAGCTGTTCGCGAAGCTGGACATGTCCCTGTCTGGCATAGGCGATCGTTGCTGAAGCCGAGCCGCAGATCGATTGCACCTTGTTCGTGCCGAGAGTCTGCAACGGCGGAATACCGGCGAGCAGCATGGCAGGCACGGTGACCAGCCCGCCGCCGCCGGCAATGGAATCGACGAAACCCGCAAAGAATGCTGCGGCAAAGAGAAAAAGCAGAATCTGCAGGGTGATGTCTGGCAAGGCGAGAACTCTGAGGCGGGAAGTCAAAAGGCCTTCTGGCACTTCGACCGGCCCAAGGCAATCGCCCGCGGGACGCACCGCGCGAATTTGACGGCTCTTGAACGGATGGCTACACCTTTGTCATCGGTTTCTGCCGTCGGGAGCGATTATGACAACATATGCCAATTCGACCCGCCGCTATATTCTGGGGCTCGGCTGCGAGCGTGGCACGGACTGGAACGATGTCCGTGCGCTTGCGGAAAGAGCCTTTCAGGAGGTCGGGATCGGCAGCAGACAGGTTCTCGCCGTCGTGTCGATCGATACGCGCATGGACGAGCCGGCCATCCTTGCGACGGCGACACATTTCCGTCTTCCGGCGCGCTTCTTCACTGTTGAAGCGCTCGAGCGGGAGACGCCTCGCCTGAAGAATCCGTCCGAGCTGGTCTTTGCCCATGTCGGCTGTCATGGCGTTGCTGAAGCCGCGGCGCTTGCTGCTGCCGGCCCGGATTCGGAGCTCGTGCTTCCTAAGATCAAGTCGAGTTTCGCCACGGCTGCGATTGCCAGGGTCGTCTGAGCAGCAGATTCGCCACGCAATTCTCATAAATGAACCATAGGACATCGCGGCGGCATTTCGCCGCCCGCTGTTCTCGTGTATGCCGATAGGTCAAGCGCGATCCGAAGCGGGAGGAGATTTCCGAAAGATCAAGCTTATTCAGCATATTGGTAAGGAAAAATCATGCATAAGGTCATTTATGATACCGATCCGGGCGTCGATGATGCCATGGCGCTTCTCTTTTTGCATCGTCACCCGGATATCGACCTTCTCGGCGTGACGACGGTTTTCGGCAATGCCTCGGTTGATACCACGACACGCAACGCGCTGTTCCTGAAGCGCGAGTGGAATATTCCGTGCCCGGTCGCGCGCGGCGCCAGCGTCACTTTCGATCCCTCGCGGCATGAGCGCCCCTGGCCGACGATGGTTCACGGTCATAACGGCCTCGGCGACATCGATGTGCCCGAGACGATCGACCTTCCGGCCGATCCGCGTCCGGCCTATCAGTTCATCATCGACACTGTCCGCGCCAATCCAGGCGAGGTGACCCTGGTTGCCGTCGGCCGCATGACCAATCTGGCCTTGGCGGTGAAGCACGATCCCGAGATCGCTTCGCTCGTAAAGGGCGTCGTCATCATGGGCGGCAACTTCTATGTGCCCGGTAATGTCACCCCGGTCGCGGAAGCCAATATTCACGGCGATCCGGAAGCGGCCGATGTCGTCATGACGGCCGCCTGGAAGGTGGTCGTGGTCGGTCTCGACGTGACGTCGGTCACGACGATGAGCCGCAGCTATCTCGCCGATATGGCAAAGGCCGGCGGCCCTTCGGTGCAACTGCTGGCCGATCTGTCGCAATCCTATATCGATTTCTACAAGCATGCGGTCGAAGATGGTATGATGGTTCACGACAGCTGCGCCTGCGTCTATGTCGTCGCGCCCGAGCTGTTCGACACGATCGAGGGGTCGATCCGCGTCGTCTGCGGCGGCATCGCCGATGGCCAGACCATCATCAAGCAGGACGGCCGCCGCTTCCCGCCGGGCGATTGGGACAATCTGCCGAGCCAGATCGCCTGCACCGGCATTCGCTCGCAGCAGGTTCTCGACCTGATCCGCGACGTGATTCTGGGCAAGGTGAAGCATTGAAGCCTCGCGGAGGGAGCCGTTGCGCTCCCTTCGCATTCCTGTTTGCGCAAGGCACATTCCTATCGTCTTTTCATGCAGATAGTTGGATGTCTGGATATATTGAATCCGGAAGTCCCCCACGAATTGCTTCGCGTTTTTGCGACCCGTCGTCGCTGGCAAAGCCCATAGCGCTTCATCGCCGCATTTCGGACCTTCTGTCGCCTACTATCTCCAATGGAACGACATCAGGCTGCAATCGTCTTATCCCGTTCTCAACGTTGCAATTTCGGCCATCCAGGCATAGGACACATGGGATGAACGATACCGCTTTTTCCAACCTGCCGGTTTTGGAGCCGGGGTCTGTCTGGCTGGTCGGTGCCGGACCGGGCGATCCGGGACTTTTGACCCTGCTGGCCGCCAAGGCGTTGGCCGAGGCAGATATCATCGTTCACGATGCGCTCGTGAACGAAGATTGTCTCAAGCTCAGCCGCCCAGGCGCTGTGCTGGAATATGCCGGCAAGCGTGGCGGCAAGCCGTCGGCGAAGCAGCGGGACATCTCGCTGCGGCTGGTGGAACTGGCGAGGGCCGGCAAGCGCGTTCTGCGCCTCAAGGGTGGCGATCCCTTCGTCTTCGGGCGCGGCGGCGAGGAGGCGCTGATGCTCGTCCAGCACGGTATTCCCTTCCGCATCGTGCCCGGCATTACGGCCGGGATCGGCGGCCTTGCCTATGCCGGCATTCCCGTGACCCATCGCGACGTCAACCACGCCGTCACCTTCCTGACCGGCCATGATTCCTCCGGCGTCGTGCCTGACGCGATCGATTGGCAGGCGATCGGCAGGGGATCGCCCGTCATCGTCATGTATATGGCGATGAAGCACATTGCCCAGATCAGCGCCAATCTCATTGCAGCCGGCCGTTCGCCGGATGAGGCGGTTGCCTTCGTCTGCAATGCGGCCACACCTTCCCAGCAAGTCCTGGAGACGACGCTTGGGCGAGCGCCTGACGATGTCGAAGCCTCCGGCCTTGCGCCGCCCGCTATCGTCGTCGTCGGCGAGGTGGTGAAATTGCGGCCGTCGCTCGATTGGCTGGGCGCTCTTTCGGGCCGTACGCTGGTGCCGGCAGCTGAGAGGCCGGGCGAGAGCGGACACAGGGTGCCGGCATGAGCGGCCTTCTGATCGCTGCCCCCTCGTCAGGCTCGGGCAAGACCACGTTCACGCTCGGTCTGCTGCGGGCGCTGCAAGACAAGGGGGTTGCGGTCGCATCCGGCAAGGCCGGACCTGACTATATCGATCCCGCCTTCCACGCCGCAGCGGTCGGATCGGCCTGCCTCAACTTCGATCCCTGGGCCATGCGCGCCGAACTCATTTCCGCCAATGCCGCGCTTCATCGCGCTGGCGGGCGGATGCTTGTCATCGAGGGGATGATGGGTCTCTTCGACGGCGCTGCCGATGGTACGGGTACGCCGGCCGATCTTGCAGCCTTGCTCGGCCTTTCCGTCGTGCTTGTCGTCGATTGCTCGCGCATGTCGCAATCGGTTGCCGCCGTCGTCAGCGGTTTTGCCAATTTTCGCGCCGATATCCGCATCGCTGGCGTTGTCCTCAACCGCGTTGCCAGCGACAGGCACGAGACGATGCTGCGTCGGGCGCTGAATGCGGTGCGGATGCCCGTCGTCGCGGTCATTCGCAGCGATGCCGGCCTGACATTGCCGGAGCGGCATCTCGGGCTGGTGCAGGCGGCGGAGCATGGAGCGCTGGAGCAGTTTATCGAAGCGGCTGCCGAGACCGTATCGAGGGCGTGCGATTTCGAACTGCTTTTGCGCGCGGCGCATCGGCATGTCGTCCGCCCCTCCGTGGCGAATATTGCGCGCCTGATGCCGTTCGGCCAGCGCATTGCTGTGGCGCGGGATATCGCTTTCGCCTTCTGTTACGAGCACATGCTGCTCGGCTGGAGGCGGCGCGGCGCGGAAATATCCTTCTTTTCTCCCCTCGCGGACGAGGCGCCTCCGGCCGATGCCGATGCCGTTTATCTGCCCGGCGGCTATCCGGAACTGCATGCCGGAAAGCTTGCCGCCGCGAAGCATTTCCAGGATGGCGTGAAGGCGGCTGCAGAGCGCGGCGCGCGCATCTATGGCGAGTGCGGTGGATACATGGTGCTCGGTGACGGGCTTGTCGATGCGGCCGGCACCCGTCACGGGATGCTCGGGCTCTTGCCCGTCGTCACCAGCTACGAAAAGCGGCAGCGCCATCTTGGCTATCGGCGTCTGGTGCCACTTGCGGGCTCCTTCTTCGAGAAGCCGATGACTGCGCACGAGTTTCATTATTCGACCATCGTATCCGAAGGCAAGGCGGACCGCTTGTTTGCCGTCAGGGATGCGCTTGATGTCGATCTGGGCGAGGCCGGCCTGCAACGGGGCAATGTCGCGGGTTCCTACATGCATCTGATCGATCTTGCTGGCGAGGCCGCATGACGAACAGGATCGTTCATGGCGGCGGCATCACTGCGGCGGCACGTCAATATGGCGGGCGTCCGGAGGAGTGGCTGGACCTGTCGACGGGCATCAATCCCAATCCGGTCTCCTTGCCCGAGATCCCTATTGCGGCATGGCATCGCTTGCCCGATCAGCATTTGCAGGAGCGGGCGCGGGCGGCGGCGAGAGGCCATTATCGCAGCGGCGATATCCTGCCATTGCCTGTTCCAGGCACGCAGTCGGTCATTCAATTGCTTCCAAGGCTCGTGCCCGGCGGCAACGTTGCGATCCTCTCCCCGACCTATGGCGAGTATGCGAGGGCTTTCACGCTTGCGGGGCTGCAGGTTCGTCAGGTTTCGGCGATTGCCGAACTCACCGCCGATGACAGGCTGGTCGTTGCAGTCAATCCCAACAATCCCGATGGGCGCGTGCTGTCCATCGAGCAGTTGCGCGAACTGCATGACAGGCAACGCGAACAGGGCGGCATCCTTCTGGTCGATGAGGCTTTTGGGGATATCGAGCCGGCGGCAAGCGTGGCGCCTTTCGCCGCTTCGATGCCGAACCTCATCATCTTCCGCTCGTTTGGAAAGTTTTTCGGCCTGGCCGGCCTGCGGCTCGGCTTTGTGATTGCCGAAGCCTCGATCATGACCCGTTTCGAAGATTGGCTCGGCCCCTGGGCGGTTTCCGGCCCGGCACTTTCGATTGCCGCTTCCCTCATGGAAAGCGACACAAACGGCATCCGCGACCACATTCTTCAACGGCATTCGGCGCTGGAGACGGTTCTCCGGCGCTCCAAGCTGCGTGTCGCGGGAGGCACTCCCCTGTTTGCACTGGTTGCGGACGACCGCGCCGAGGGCATATATACGCATCTCTGCCGTCATCATATTCTGGTTCGCAAGTTCGATTATGCGCGCAATTGGCTGCGTTTCGGGCTGGCTCCGGACGAGGGGGCGGACGAAAGACTCGCCGGGGTATTAGAGGAATATTCGACATGACCGCCGACGAACATCTGCTCATTCTGGTGCTTGCCTTGCTGCTCGACCGCATCGTCGGCGACCCCGACTGGCTCTGGCAGCGCTTTCCGCATCCGGTCGTACTGTTCGGCAAAGCGATCTCGTCTTTCGATCGCAGGTTCAATGCAAAGCACCTGCCCGGAGTGCTGCGCCGCCGCAATGGGGTCATGTCGATCGTGGCGTTGCTGATGGGAGCAGTTATCGTCGGCTGGGCCATTCATGGATTTCTCGCCTTCTTCGGCTGGCTCGGCATTTTGGTCGAGGCCGGGTTGGTGGCGGTTTTCATGGCGCAGAAGAGCCTCGCCGATCACGTGGGCGAGGTATCGCGGGCGCTCCGTGCCGATGGTCTGGAGGGCGGGCGCCTTGCCGTTTCGCGGATCGTCGGCCGCGATCCGGAGACGCTGGACGAGCCGGGTATCTGCCGCGCGGCCATCGAAAGCCTTGCCGAAAACTTTTCCGACGGCGTGGTTGCCCCGGCCCTGTGGTACGGAGTTTTCGGGCTGCCGGGCCTGTTCTTCTACAAGATGCTGAATACCGCCGATTCGATGATCGGCCACAAATCCGAGACCTATGTCGATTTCGGCCGCGCCGCCGCGCGCCTCGACGATATCGCCAATTGGCCGGCCGCACGCTTGTCGATCCTGCTGATCGCCGCCGGCGCTCTGATCAAGCGGGGGATCTCCGCGCTTGGAAATGCGATCCGCATCGCGGTGCGCGATGGCGGGCTGCACCGCTCGCCCAATTCCGGCAGGCCGGAAGCGGCCATGGCCGGCGCACTCGATATCCAGCTCGCGGGGCCACGAATCTATGGTGGCGAGCTCGTGCGCGAGCCGATGATCAACGGCGCCGGCCGGGATACGGCGACCGTCAGCGACATCGAGGCGGGCATTTCGATCTTCTATTGCGCCTGCTCGATGCTGACGCTTCTCGCCTTCCTGGGCTTCCTGCTGCTGCTGTGAGTGTCTCCAAATTAAGCAATCGCTCACTATGTGTATTAATTTGGTATAATTAGCATAGCGATACACTCTCTCATCGTCTGAATTGCTTCAAGAGGAAGCAAACAGTCGGAGGGGACAAGATGAAACGTATCGCATTAGCAGTAACGGCATGTCTATGTGCGCAGCTTCACGCGGTTTCGGCCCATGCCGGAACAGTTGTTGCAGTTGTCGATCTTCGATCGCAAACAATGACCGTTTCGGAGGATGGAGCCCTCAAGTATCGCTGGCGGGTATCGACGGCGCGCAGAGGTTATGTGACGCCGATCGGCTCCTATACGGCCAAATGGCTGTCGAAGGATCATCGCTCGAAGAAATATGACGACGCGCCGATGCCCTACGCCGTGTTCTTCAATGGTGGCTATGCCATTCATGGTACCTATGAGGTGCGGCAGCTCGGCCGGCCGGCATCGCACGGTTGCGTGCGGCTCGATACCCGCAATGCCGCCACCTTCTTCGCGATGGCATCGGATGCGGGGCTCCACAATACGCGTATCGTGATCAGCGAGTGATCTCTGGCGAAAGGGCATGTTTCGTCGTCGGGGTTCGGCCGCAATGCTGCCGCATCTCGCGTCCATGCCGCGCGCAATTCCGTAATTGTGACGCGACTGTCATTTTGCTGTTTGGGCAACAGTGGCTCGCCAAATTGCCGGGGTTTCTGGTGGAAACCATTGGCTTTTGGAATGGATTTCCCTATGAGGGGGATTGAATTATTATTTCAAGAGGTATGGGCAGTGACTGCTACATTTGACAAAGTTGCCGACATCATCGCTGAAACCAGCGAAATCGACCGTGACACGATCACCCCGGATAGCCACACGATCGACGACCTCGGCATCGACAGCCTGGACTTCCTGGATATCGTTTTCGCGATCGACAAGGAATTCGGCATCAAGATCCCGCTCGAGAAGTGGACGCAGGAAGTCAACGAAGGCAAGGTTTCGACCGAGGAATACTTCGTGCTGAAGAACCTCTGTGCGAAGATCGACGAATTGCGCGCCGCCAAGGGCTGAGCGACATCCTCGGATTTTTTTGACGCCCAGCCGCCTTTGAATATGGCGGCCGGGCGGTTTCATTCTTAAATAGCGTGTCCCGCCCGGCGCATCCTGCATTGCCGGGTTGGATCGGAGGCGTTGATGCTGCTGGAATATTTCCAGATGATCGACAGGATTGAATCCGTTGATCTGTCCAAGGGCCTGCTGAAGGCCCGTTCCATCGTTCCGGCGAAAAGCCCGGTCTTCGAAGGCCATTTCCCCGGCATGCCGCTGGTTCCCGGCGTTCTCCTTATCGAAACGATGGCGCAGGCCTCGGGTATGCTCCTGCTTGCGGCAACGAAATTCGCCTATATGCCGTTTCTGATGTCGGTCGACGGCGCCAAGATGCGGACCTTCGTCGAACCGGAAGCGGAACTCGATATCGAAGCCGAGCTGGAGCATGAAGGTTCGGGATACGCGGTCACGAAGGCGCGTATCACCATTGCCGGAAAGAAGGTCTGCGATGCGCAGTTGAAGCTGCGCACCATGCCGTTTAATGAGTTGCCGCTCGGCGATATCGTGCGCAAGCGGGCAGGCGAGGTCGGGCTTCTCGACGCCATCGCCGCCAACGGTTGACACGGCCGGCTTGTTCGGCGCCGCATTCGAAGAGGATTGATGAATGAGCAAGGCTCAGAATGATGTGGTGATCACGGGTATCGGCATCGTCACTTGCCAGGGTGTGGGCAAGGATGCGCATTTGGCCCTGCTGACTGCGGACAAAGCGCCGCCGACCATCGTCGAAACCGAAAAGTTCAAGCCCTACCCGGTGCATCCGCTGCCAGAGATCGACTGGTCGCAGCAGATCCCGAAGCGCGGCGACCAGCGCCAGATGGAAAACTGGCAGCGCATCGGCGTCTTCACCGCCGGTCTCGCGCTCGACGATGCTGGCTTCAAGGATGACCTGGAAGCCTGCGGTACCATGGACATGATCGTTGCAGCCGGCGGTGGCGAGCGTGACATCAATGTCGACACGCTGATCGTCAATGAAGGCCTGAAGCGCAACGATCGCGAGCTGCTGCTGAACGAGAAGCTGACGACCGAGTTGCGGCCGACCCTGTTCCTGGCGCAGCTTTCGAACCTGCTTGCCGGCAACATATCGATTGTTCACAAGGTTACGGGCTCCTCGCGCACGTTCATGGGCGAAGAGGCCTCCGGCATTTCCGCCGTTGAGACCGCGTTTCATCGCATCAAGTCGGGCGAATCGAGCCATGCACTTGTGGGCGGCGCGTTTTCCGCCGAGCGCCTCGACATGATCCTGCTGATCGAGTCCATCAATGCACATGCCATTGGCGACTGGCACCCCATCTGGTCGCGCAAGCCGGAAGACGGCGGCGGCATGATCATGGGATCGCTGAGCGCCTTCCTGGTACTTGAATCGCGCGCCCATGCGGAAGGCCGCGGCGCGCATATCTACGCTACGATCGATGCGGTCGAAGGCGATCGCGGTCGGCGTGACGAGGGCAAATTCGAGGCGCGGCTGGAGCGCATGCTTGCGCCTGCCAAGCAAGGGGCAGGCGAGACGACCATCGTCTTTTCCGGTACAACTGCGATCCCCGATCTGGCGCAACGCGAGAAAGCCGTGCTCGATGCACAGCTTCCGGGGGCGGCCATCCGTGCCTATTCGGGGGTTTCCGGCCATGGCCTCGAAAGCCAGTTTCCTCTCGGGATTGCTTTTGCAGCGTTGGCGGTTGCCAACCGGGCCAAGGTGCCGCCCTTCGATGCCGGTCATGAAAAGCCGATGGCGGCGGGCGCACGCAATGCTGTGGTAACAACTGTCGGCCATGCACGCGGCGAAGTCATCGCCGTATTGTCGGCAGAAGCGTGAGGAACAGGATATGACCGCTTACAAGGATCATCTCGGACGCCCGATCGTCGCCGTTACCGGCATGGGCATCATCACGTCGCTGGGGCAGGGCCTGGAGGACAACTGGAACGCATTGTCGTCCGGCACATCCGGCATTCACGGCATTACCCGCTTTCCGACCGACGGACTTTCGACGCGGATCGCCGGTACCGTGGATTTCATCGATATTCCCGTCCCGAACGCTGTCGAACGCTCGTATGCCTTTGCGCGCGAGACGACCATCGAAGCACTGGCACAAGCCGGTATTTCCGGCGATTTCGGCGCGCCGCTCTTCCTGGCAGCACCGCCGATCGAGCCGGAGTGGAGCGCACGCTTTGCGCTTGCCGATCGTTCTCCGCCGGCGGATCATCAGGGCGACGCCTATGAGCGCTTTCTCGCTGCCATGCGTCAGCGTCCCGATCCGGCTTTCCATGAAGCAGCCCTTTTCGGCGCGATTTCCGAGCGTCTTGCCGACAGTTTCGGCACGCGCGGCCTGCCGGTGACGCTGTCGACGGCCTGTGCCTCGGGCGTGACTGCGATCCAGCTCGGTATCGAGGCGATCCGCCAGGGCCGCACCACGCGCGCGCTGACCGTTGCGACCGACGGTTCGCTCAGCGCCGAAGCGCTGATCCGCTTCTCGCTCCTTTCGGCGCTGTCCACCCAGAACGATCCGCCGACCAAGGCTTCCAAGCCGTTCAGCAAGGACCGTGACGGCTTCGTCATCGCCGAAGGTGCTGCGACGCTGGTACTGGAATCGCTCGAGGCAGCGGTTGCGCGCGGCGCGAAGATCCTCGGCATCATGAAGGGCGCCGGTGACAAGGCCGATTCATTCCATCGCACGCGGTCTTCGCCTGATGGCGGTCCAGCGATTGCGACGATCCGTGCGGCTTTGGCCGATGCCGGCATGGCCGAAACCGATATTGGCTACATCAACGCCCATGGCACATCGACGCCTGAGAACGACAAGATGGAGTATGGCTCCATGTCCGCCGTCTTCGGCGAACGGTTGCCCGCCATCCCGGTTTCATCGAACAAGTCGATGATCGGCCATACGCTGACGGCGGCCGGTGCAGTCGAGGCGGTGTTCTCGCTGCAGACCATGCTGACCGGCACGCTGCCGCCGACCATCAACTACAACAATCCCGATCCGTCGATCGACCTCGACGTGGTGCCGAATAAGAAGCGTGAAAAGCAGGTGAATGCCGTCCTTTCGAACTCTTTCGGGTTCGGCGGGCAGAACGCCAGCCTTGTCATGGCCCTTGAACCGGCTTAATCGGACCTTTGAACAACAAATAATAACTGCGCCCGAGAGGCGAAGGACTTTGCCATGCGTGCTTTGCAACTGATCGACGACCGCAAACTTGAGATCACCGATCTGCCGGAGCCAGAGGCGCCGGGCGCTGGCGAGGTGACGCTGCGCGTCAAGGCCGTCGCCCTCAATCACATCGACGTCTGGGGCTGGCGCGGCATGGCGTTCGCCAAGCGCAAGATGCCGCTCGTCATCGGCGCGGAGGCTGCTGGCGTGGTCGAAGCAATCGGGCCAGGCGTTGCCAACGTCCTGCCGGGGCAGCTCGTGGCGATCTACGGTGCGCAGACCTGCGGCCTTTGCCGCCATTGCCGCGAGGGGCGCGACAATCTCTGCGAACATGTCAGCGGCGTCCACGGCTTCCATCTTGATGGCTTCGCGCAGGAAAAGGTCAATCTGCCGGCGCGGCTGCTCGTGCCGGCACCTCCCGGCGTCGATGCGATCGGCGCTGCCCTTGCGCCCGTCACTTTCGGCACCGTCGAGCACATGTTGTTCGACAATGCCAAGCTGGAACCGGGCGAGACGATCCTCGTTCATGCCGGCGGCTCGGGCATCGGCACGGCTGCCATTCAGCTTGCCAAAAAGATCGGCTGCACCGTCATCACCACGGTCGGCTCGGACGACAAGATCGAGAAGGCGAAGGCTCTCGGCGCCGACCATGTCATCAACTATCGCACCGACCGCTTCGAAGGCGTCGTGCGCAAGCTGACGAAGAAGAAGGGTGTCGACGTGGTCTTCGAGCATGTCGGTAAGGATACCTGGGCAGGCTCGATGCTCTGCATGAAGCGCGGCGGCCGCCTCGTCACCTGTGGCTCGACCTCGGGCGTTTCCACCGAAATGAACCTGATGATGCTGTTCCAGCAGCAGCTGAAGCTGTTCGGTTCCTTCGGCTGCCGCATGGAGAATATGGCCAATGCGATGCAGAAGATGGCGCGTGGCCTCGTTCATCCCGTGATCGATACCGAAGTCGGCTTCCACGACATCGACCGGGCGCTGGAGCGGATGGAATCGCGCCAGATCTTCGGCAAGATCATCCTGAAGATGGATTGAGCCGCGTGAAGCTCTTCATCACCCGGATCGTCCTTGCGCTCAGAAACTTCCGGCAGTGGCTGGTGGCGCAGGTTATTTTCGGCTTCCTCAATTTCCTGAAGCTGTTTCCGGCTGATGGCGGGATCAATTTTGCCGATTGGCTGACCCGCAAGATCGGCCCGCGCATGCGCCGGCACAAGCTGATGCTGACCAATCTGCGCAACGCTTTTCCCGAGAAGAGCGAGGCGGAGATCGAAGAGGTCGCGCGCGCAAGCTGGGGCAATATGGGGCGGCTGGCTGCGGAGTATGTCTTTCTCGACCGGCTTTTTGACTTCGATCCCCATAGCGACAAGCCCGGCCGCATCGAAGTTTCTGGCATTCCGATCTTCCTTGATCTCAGGGACAATCCGCGGCCGTTCATCGTCTTTACCGGGCATACGGGCAATTTCGAGCTGCTTCCCGTTGCTGGCGCTGCCTTCGGTCTGACGGTCACTGTCTTGTTCCGGCCGCCGAACAATCCGTATGTCGCCCAGAAGGTCTTCGATTTTCGCGCCAAGCGCATGGGCAATCTCGTGCCGTCGCATGCGGGTTCGTCCTTCAGCCTTGCGCGCGAGCTGGAAGCGGGGCGCGGCGTCGGCGTGCTTGTCGACCAGAAATTCCGCAAAGGTCTGAACACCCTATTCTTTGGCCGGGACGTGAAGACGAATCCGCTGTTGCCGAAGCTCGTGCGCCAGTTCAATTGCGAGGTCTATCCCGCCCGCTGCATCCGTTTGCCTAACAATCGTTATAGGCTCGAGATCGAACCGAAGCTGGAGATGCCGCGCAACGAGGCCGGCGGTCTCGATCTGACGGCGACGGCCCAGATGCTGAACGACAAGGTCGAAAGCTGGGTGCGGGAGAATCCCGAGCAGTGGCTGTGGTATCACGATCGCTGGAATATCAAGAAAAGCGTTTTCTAGCACCCCGCTTTGACGGGTTGCCCGTCGATCACTATGCATACTTGCATCCGGTCTTCATGCAGTCATTGTGGCCGGTAAGCCTTGCATTTCAGAAAGTTCTCCTTTGCCGAGAACTTCCGCTCATCCGGATTGAAAGTAGGGGTAAGTCATGTTAATTCACATTATAGAAAGTTTGGTGAGAATGCGGACACCAAGCTGAATATCCTTGGGCATGGCAACGCCGGGAAACGAGGCCCCTGCGTCCTGTTATGTTCAGGGACAGGAGGGCAATTTTGCTGGCACTCTTTCATGCCTTCTCCATGAAATGCAATCAGATTCAGCGTGCGATAAAACTTGGCGATGACGAGCTGGTGGCATCACTCGATCGCGAATTGGAGCCACTTATCGCGGCTATTCTGGCCTACAAGGCCACGAGTCTGCTTGAAATTTACATGCAGCTCCAGTTCATGAACAATCTTATCAGGGAAGAATCGGATGACCGCTCGCGAGTGATGCGTAATTCTGCATCGCTTTCGGTGCTGATCGATCGCTATTTCGGCGGCGCGAACGAAGCGGCTGGCGAGGTTTTGCGGGCGTTTTCCAGCGAGAAGATCGAGCGGGACGACGTGTTCGGCTTCGAGGATGGCAGCGTCCTGAACGATGTCATTCTGGATAGTCTTCCCGATCGTGTTGCCGTCGTCACGCGGGATTATCGCTATCTCTATAGCAATGCTGCCAATTCCGAGTTCATGAAGTCGAAGTCGATGGAGCTTGTCGGGCGCCATATATCCGAGTTCATCGGGTCCGAAGATTTCTAAGGTAGCGTAAAGGCGAAGCTGGATGCCTGCTTTGCCGGCGAGAAGGTGGAGTGTCTTTACCCCTCCTATCGTCAGATCGAGCCGGGCAAGGTATTCCACTGCACGATGACGCCACTGCGGGCGAAGTCTGTGATCATCGGCGCATTGCTCGTCATGCACGAGATTATCGCCGTTCCCGCCGGTATGCTGGTGGCCTGAACCGCGGTTCAGGCCCCGAATAGCAGTTTTCCGATTGAATCCTGCAGCAGGCGAGGATCTTCCTCGCCTGGTTTCTTGTTGTCCTGATCGGGCTCGGCCGCGGTGGATCGCAATTTGTCGTCCGTCCGCGCGTCACCGCCACTGCATTCGAAGCAGTAGCAGCGGAATCTGATGACTTTCGGCTTCTTCATGCTGCCGGCCCGTTCCAGCTGGCAAACGGATCGGGCAGATTTCGCCAGCGCTCCGGCGTGAAGTGGTCCGCCTCGATCAGGCAGGCATCCAAGTCTGCCGTGATTTGCTGTTCGCTCATTGGGTCTGCGCCGATGAACACCAGCTCCTGGCGGCGATCTCCCCAGACCGGATCGAGGTAAGGCGCCAGCGCGCGCTTGAAGCCCGGATCTCGCGGCCATTGATCCTGCGGCACGGCAGCCCACCAGAGGCCCATCTTGCTGGTGCGGATGAGGGCGCCAGCCTGGCTCATCTCTCCGACATAATAGGGTCTGGTCGCGAGCCAGAAGAAGCCTTTGGCGCGAACGACGCCGGGCCAGGACCGATTAAGGAAGTCCTGAAATTTAAGGGGATCGAACGGTTTCTTCGCGCGATAGACGAAGGAGCGGATGCCATACTCTTCCGTTTCGGGAATGTGGTCCTTGAAGCCGTGCAGCTCCTTATACCAGAGCGGATGGGTTTCGGCGCGATCGATGTCGAAGCGGCCCGTACCGAGCACCTCGGCCGGTTCTACTGCACCGAAATCGGCTTCGATCAGACGCGCGTCGGGATTGAGCCCGACGATGATCTTGCGGGCGGCATCGCGCTGTTCGGCTGTTGCCGAACCGACCTTGTTCAGAATGACGACATCGGCGAACTCGATCTGCTCGACCAGAAGATCGACGATCGTCCGGTTGTCGCCATCGCCGGCGGTTTCGCCGCGATCGGCGAGGAAGTCCGTCGAGCCATAATCGGCGAGAAGATTGGCCGCATCGACGACGGTGACCATCGTATCGAGCCGGGACACATCGGAAAGGCTGCTGCCATCCTCATCGCGAAACTCGAAAGTGGTGGCGACGGGCAGGGGTTCGGCGATGCCAGTCGATTCGATCAAAAGATAGTCGAAGCGATCCTGTTCGGCGAGCTGGCGGACCTCCTTCAGCAGGTCGTCGCGCAGCGTGCAACAGATGCAGCCGTTCGTCATCTCGACGAGCTGTTCTTCCGTGCGGGAGAGATTGGCGCCGCCGTCGCGCACCAGTGCTGCATCGATATTCACTTCGCTCATGTCGTTGACGATGACGGCAACGCGCAGGCCCTCACGATTGTTGAGGATATGGTTGAGCAGCGTCGTCTTGCCGGCGCCGAGGAAACCGGAGAGGACGGTGACCGGGAGCTTCTTGTTCATGGCAACCTCTTTGTAATGTAATATCATTACATTCGTTGTGATGAAAAAAGCGAGCAACAGGCTCGCTTCCTTCGGCGATATCAAGCCTTGCTCAGGAGAGGCAGGCTTTCAGGGAACTTGCGATGCCGCGCATCAGGTCGAAATAGAGATCCGGTCCTTGCGGCAGCGTTGCGGCTTCCGGATCGAGTACGCCCGATTTCGCGGATGTGCCTTCCAGCACCACATTGACCAGATTCGGCTCGAATTGCGGTTCGGCGAAGACGCAGGTGGCGCCGAGATCGGCGACCTTGCTGTGGATTTCCGCGACGCGCTGTGCGCCGGGAATGGTTTCCGGGCTGACGGTGATGGAGCCGGAGACGCGTACTCCATAGCGGCGCTCGAAATATTGATAGGCATCGTGGAAGACGATAAAGGGCTTGTCCTTCACGGGAGCGATCGTCGAGGCGATTTCGCTGTCCAGGGCGTCGAGTTTGTCGTTCAGCGCTTTCTGGTTGGCTTCATAGGTCAGCGCATTGGCAGGATCGGCAGCGACCAGCGACGTCGTGATTTCGGCGACCATCGCCTTGGCATTGTGCGGATCGAGCCAAAGATGGGTATCGAACTCGCCATGATCATGGTCGTGGCCATCAGCGTGATCGTCGCCGGCTTCATGTTCGTCGCCATCATCATGCGGCTCGAATGCGCCGCCTTCGCGGAATTTCAGCTTGGTGATTCCGGGCGCATCGTCGAGCTCGACGACGGTCGCATTGCCACCAAGCGCTGTCAGCGGTTTCTGCAGAAAGGCTTCCATGCCCGGGCCGACCCAGAAGACCAGCTGAGCTTGCTGGAGGCTACGTGCATTCGACGGCTTGAACGCATAGGTATGCGGGGAAGCGGCTCCATCGACGATTAGATCGGGCGTCCCGACGCCTTGCATGATCGCGGCGACCAGCGAGTGGATAGGCTTGATCGAGACGACGACTTTCGGCGCATCGGCTGCGGCTGTGCCGACAAACAGCCCGGAAAGCAAGAGGGAGGCGGCGAGGGGGAGGAAGGCTTTTGCTGCGTTCATGCGATAAATGCCCTTGAATGGGTCTGTTATGTTATTACATCAATTGCGTTATGCTATAACGTGTGCGATAGCATGGCGCAATAGTGCAATTGGAAATTTCATGCTTTCTCCCATCGACAGCAAGAGCCGGCCGCTGGTGTCGCTCCATGATGTCGGCGTCCGCCGCAGTGGCCGCTGGCTGGTGCGCGGCGTCGATTTTTCCGTGAGCCGAGGCGAGATCGTCACCCTCATCGGCCAGAACGGTTCGGGTAAGTCGACCAGCGCGAAGACGGCGATCGGCGTCATGAAGCCGGATGAGGGGCGCGTCGAGCGCCTAGCCAATCTGAAGGTTGGCTATGTCCCGCAGAAGCTTGCCATCGATTGGACCTTGCCTCTCAGCGTGCAGCGGTTGATGACGCTGACCGGGCCTCTGCCGGAGCGCGAGCTGATCGCGGCACTGGAGGCTGTTGGCATTGCCCATCTCGCCGGGGCCGAGGTGCAGCATCTGTCCGGCGGAGAGTTCCAGCGGGCGTTGCTTGCGCGCGCCATAGCCCGCAAGCCCGATCTGCTTGTGCTTGACGAACCGGTTCAGGGGGTCGATTTCAATGGCGAGATTGCACTTTATGATCTCATCAAATCGATCCGCAATTCGCAGGGCTGCGGTATCCTGTTGATTTCACACGATCTGCATGTCGTCATGGCAGCGACGGATACGGTCGTTTGCCTGAACGGCCATGTCTGCTGCCGCGGCACGCCGCAGGCAGTCAGCCAGAGCCCGGAATACGTAAAGCTTTTTGGGACGCGGGCGGCGCAATCCCTGGCGATCTACAGCCATCATCACGACCATACGCATCTTCCTGACGGTCGCGTCCAGCACGCGGATGGCTCGATCACGGACCATTGCCATGCCGATGACGGTCATCACCATCATGAGCATGACGATCATCGGCACGATCACGACGATCATCATCACCACGCAGAGGGAGGGCGCCATGTTTGACGATTTCTTCCTGCGTGCAGTTGTTGCCGGCGTTGGCTTGGCGCTGACGACAGGGCCGCTTGGCTGCTTCATCATCTGGCGGCGCATGGCCTATTTCGGCGATACGATTTCGCATTCGGCGCTACTCGGCGTAGCGCTGTCGCTGCTTTTCCAGCTGAACCTCACGCTTTCCGTGTTTGCTGTTGCGGCGCTTGTGTCGATCCTGCTACTTTTCCTGCAGCGGCGTCAGGCGCTGTCGGCGGATGCGCTGCTCGGCATTCTCTCGCATGCGACGCTGGCGATCGGTCTTGTTATCGTCGCCTTCATGAGCTGGGTCAGGATCGATCTCATCGCCTTCCTCTTCGGCGACATTCTCGCTGTCAGCAAATCTGACATCGCGGTGATCTGGGGCGGCGGAATCTTCGTCCTGGCGGCGATCGCCTGGCTTTGGCGGCCGCTTTTGGCCTCGACTGTCAATCCCGAGCTTGCCGAGGCCGAGGGATTGCGGCCGGAGCGCGCAAGGCTGCTCTTCATGTTGCTGATGGCCGTGGTGATCGCGATCGCCATGAAGATCGTCGGCATACTTCTTATCACCGCGCTGCTGATCATTCCCGCCGCCACGGCACGCCGCTTTGCCGCGACGCCGGAGACGATGGCGATCTTCGCCTCGCTGCTCGGTGCTGTCGCCGTCGTCGGCGGATTGTTCGGCTCGCTGCGCTACGACACGCCGTCCGGCCCTTCCATCGTCGTCGCCGCGCTTATTCTATTTATCGTCAGTCTGCTGCCCCTCGTTCGCAGGGCCGGCACGCCAGCGGCGCAACAGAGAGGACAGTCGTTATGACCACTCCGGTGCTTACCAAGAACCAGGCCCTCGTTTTTGATACGCTGACGAAGGCGGAAGCGCCGCTCAGCGCCTATACCATTCTCGACAAGCTGCGCGACCAGGGGTTTCGGGCGCCGCTGCAGGTTTATCGCGCGCTCGACAAGCTGCTGGAATATGGCGTGGTGCATCGGCTCGAGAGCATCAATTCCTTCGTTGCCTGCGCCCATCCGCACGAGAATTGCCACAGCCACGGTCTCGTCGCCTTCGCCATTTGCGAAAGCTGCGGCCAGGTGATCGAGTTTCACGACCATGAGGTCGACCACCGACTGATGGACTGGCTGAAATCGCAGAAGTTCAAGGCGGAAAAGTCGACCATCGAAATCCGCGGCCATTGCGCCAATTGCGCGGCCTAGCCTCCTGCTGGAGGCTTACTGCATAGTCCGTCAGTTATTTATGAGTATTTTCTAATCTAATCTCTTAAGATCGCGAGCGAAACGTTGCCAGTTGGCGACGTAGTGTTGAGCGGAGCGGCGCAGGCCTTCGATCGCCGTCTCGTCGAGCGTCCGGATCGCTTTTGCCGGTGCGCCGACGATCAGCGAGCCGTCCGGAAACTCCTTACCTTCGGTGACAAGGGCATTGGCGCCGACGAGGCAATTATTGCCTATCTTCGCACCGTTCAGAATGGTCGCGCCCATGCCGATCAGCGAGTTGTTGCCGATGGTGCAGCCATGGATGATGGCGTGATGGCCGATGGTGCAGCCTTCGCCGATCGAGACCGGGAAGGCGGGATCGGTGTGGATCATCGTGCCTTCCTGAATGTTCGTGGCCTTGCCTATGGCGATCAGTTCATTGTCGCCGCGCAGAACCGAGCCGAACCAGATGCCGACATCCTCGCCAATCTCGACCTTGCCGATGACGCTTGCGTCCGGCGCGATCCAGTAGCGGCTTGGACCGGGCGTTTTCGGCGTCAGACCGGCAAGGGCGTAGAGCGGCATGGTCGATCCTCCTCGATCAGACGACGTTCAGGACGAGATTGGCAACGCCATCGACGGCACAGCTGATCCGGTCGCCGCGCGCAACGGGGCCAACGCCGGCGGGCGTGCCGGTCATGATGATATCGCCGGGCGCGAGCGTGAAGAGCTTGGAGAGTTCGGCGATGATTTCCGGCACCTTCCAGATCATCTGCGAGAGGTCGCCTCTCTGAGCAGCTTCGCCGTTGCGCATCAGCCAGATGCCGCCCTTGTCGGGGTGGCCGACGCGAGTTGCCGGCACGAGGGCGGAAACGGGCGCCGAATGATCGAAGGCTTTTCCGATTTCCCACGGGCGGCCCAGTTTCTTGGCTTCGCCCTGCAGGTCGCGGCGGGTGAAATCGATGCCGACGCCATAGCCATAGACGCAGTCCAACGCCTGTTCGACCGGGATATTCGTGCCGCCGCCGCGCAGTGCCACGACAAGCTCCACCTCGTGATGCACATCCGATGACAGCGAGGGATAGGGGAAGTCGCCGGAGACGAGCAGGTTGTCCGGGTTCTTCTGGAAGAAGAAAGGCGGTTCGCGACTTGGGTCATGCCCCATTTCGATCGCGTGGTCGGCATAGTTGCGGCCGACGCAATAGACGCGGCGCACGGGGAAGAGTTCTGTCTCGCCTTCGATCGGCAGGAGGACGGGAGCGGGTAGCGGAATGACTGTCGTCAATGGGGCGTTCATAGGGGCTTTCGAAACTTTCATCTCTCTCGGGAGGGCCTGCTGCCTCCCGACTCCGTTCGGCAAACTAGCATTATTGTTACTGCCGCGAAAACTGGCGTTTTTGAGGGATTTGGTGTAGAGCGCGCATCAGAAAGGTTTCCCATGTATAGCGACGCGCTGAAAACTGGCCGCAAAATCTTTGCGGTTGCCCCGATGATCGACTGGACTGATCGCCATTGCAGATACCTGCATCGGCAGATCAGCCGGCATGCGCTTCTCTATACCGAGATGGTGGTGGCCGATGCGATCATTCACGGCCCACGCGACCGGCTGCTCGGGCATGATGCGGCTGAGCATCCCGTCGCGCTGCAGCTCGGCGGCTCCGATCCGGCCAAGCTTTCCGAGGCGGTGCGGATTGCGCAAGCCTATGATTATGACGAGATCAACCTCAATGTCGGCTGTCCCTCTGATCGGGTGCAATCAGGCACTTTCGGCGCCTGCCTGATGCTGACGCCCGAGACGGTCGCATCCTGCGTTGCCGCGATGAAAGCGATATCGAAAGCGCCCGTCACGGTAAAATGCCGCATCGGCGTCGACGAGCAGGAGCCGGAGGAGGCACTGCCCGAGCTGATGACGCGGGTGCTCGATGCTGGCGCGGATGCGATCTGGATACATGCGCGCAAGGCCTGGCTGAAGGGCCTGTCGCCGAAGGAAAACCGCGAGATCCCGCCGCTGGACTATGACATCGTCTACCGCATGAAGCAGCGCTGGCCTGATATCTTTATCGGCATCAACGGCGGCATCCAGACACTGGACCAGGCTGCGGCGCATCTTGCCCATGTCGATGGCGTCATGCTTGGCCGCGCCGCCTATCAGAACGCCGCGATCCTGGCCGATGTCGACCATCGCTTCTATGGCGAGCCGGCGGTCGAGGCCGATTGGGACGGGTTGCGCGACCGGATGATTGACTATGTCGAGTGGCATATTGCCAATGGCGGCCGGCTGCAGCATGTCGCACGCCATATGGTCGGCCTGTTCACCGGCCTGCCGGGCTCGCGCCGCTACCGACAGATCCTGTCGACCAATGCCAACAAGCCGGGCGCAGGGCCAGAGGTGATTGCGGCGGCTTTCGCGGCGGTCGATTTTGCCGGTGAGCGCGAAAAAGCGAGTGCTTGAGGGTGATCGCAGCAGCCCGCCCTCGTGGTTCGAGGCTTCAGCCTTCCAGGCCTCCGCGCCTCTTCATGAGGGCTGATCAATTGCGGGAGCGTCCAGTCGAAAGTTGGCGGCTCCAAGAAGAGCCGCGAGATTAACTCCACCCTCGTCCTGAGTGCGGAAGCCGAAGGCTGTAGCCTCGAAGGGGGAGGGTGGCCCCGGGCCCCGGCCGTAGGCGCAAGCATCTCGCAAACGAAAAACGGCGCGGTTTTCGCCGCGCCGTTCGAAACCTTGATCAGGCAGTCACCAGAGGCTTAGTTAGCCTGGATGTTGACGGCCTTCGGGCCCTTGCCCATGCGATCCGGCTCGGTGTCGAAGGTAACCTGCTGGCCTTCGCGCAGCGACTGGATGCCGGAAGCCTGAAGAGCGGAGATGTGGACGAATACGTCCTTCGCGCCGCCGTCAGGAGTGATGAAACCAAAACCCTTGTCCTGGTTGAAGAATTTTACGGTGCCCTTGGTGGCCATGGGGGATAGTCCTTTACCCATCAGTCTTAATTAAATCCGGGGAAACCCGGACGGCTTTGCCTTCGCGCCATGCGAAAGCCAGTCGAGAAGTCACGTACGGGGAAAGAACGTCTGCGCGGGGTCTCTGAAACCCAACCACTGCCTGCCGTCAGCGGATCATCAAATCAGTCCAGTCACCGGCATGCAAATGCCCGAGCATGTGTATGGGTGACAGGGTTTGTGGAAAAAGGCAAGGGGCAATATTAGGGTAGGGTGGGAAACGGGTGGGATAGGGTGGGAAATTCAAGGGGTTGACGCCGGTCGCCTCGATTAGGCGATGAATCTATTATTTTCAGATCTCATAATGAGGGTGCTTTCTATCGGCCGGAAGCCGAGCGAATGGCCCGGGTGTAAAAGGCTATTGTTGCCACTGTTGCCAAAGTCGGTATGTTGCGGCGATACAACTCCTGATAATCAAGGACGCAGGGCTGTATGGTACAAGAGAATGACGACCAGATGATGGGACTTGCCTTAGCGGAGGCGAAAGCTGCTCTGGACCGAGGCATATTTCCCGTGGGTGCGGTGCTTGCGGCGGGAGGCCGAATTCTAGGGCGATCCCACAAAACCATGGCTTCGAATCATTTGAACCATGCGGAGATGAACCTGTTTCATCAGGTGTTCATGGGCGATTACAGATTCTCGCGTGACGATGATCTGACGCTCTATACGACGCTGGAGCCCTGCATCATGTGCTTTGGCACGATGTTGCACTTGCCGATAACTCGACTTGTGTTTGCCATGCCTGACGCATACGGCGGATGCGGGCATGTCAGGCTCGAAAATTCTCCGCCTCGCCACGCCGCGAGAGCGGTGGAAGTCGTTGGCGGCGTTCGCCGTGCCGATGCCTGCAAGCTTTTCGCCAAGTTTCTTGCAACCACGACAGAGGCATTTTGGCTGACAGGCGGCGCGTCGCATTTTCAGGCTGCCGTCAAGGCGGGGCTTGAACCGAATGCGGCTCAGATCTGACGATTTCAGCGTTCGGGCAGCGTAAACACTTGGCAGGGCAAGGCAATCCCGCGCAACTCATAGTCTCCCAAAGACAGTAGCGGCATGGTCGCTTCCGCCGCGACCGATCCGGAAATCAGGATGTTGCGGCCGAGCGGCTTGCAGAGGCCTTCGAGGCGGCTGACGAGGTTGACGGCGGGGCCGATGGCGGTGAAATCGAGACGGTCGGCGGCGCCGATATTGCCCCAGAGCATGTCGCCGAAATGCAAGGCGGCGCCGAAGGGGAGCGGCGGCAGGCCCTGATTTACCCGCGTCGCGTCGAGATGCGCCATGCCGGCGCGGATGGCGGCGACGGCCTGCAAGGCCGCTTCGCAAGCTTCCTTCGGCGAGCCGCTTACGGGGAAGATAGCCAGCACGCCATCGCCCATGAATTTCAGCACCTCGCCACCAAAGGCGTGCACAGCGCCGGCAACGCGGTCGAACCAGGCGTCGAGCGCCGCTATCATGACGGTCGGTTCCGTCGCCTCGGAAAGCGCTGTGAAATCCCTGAGATCGGCGCAGAGCAGCGCGGCGCGGATGGTTTCGCCGCTGTTGCGGCTGAGTGCGCCCGCCTGCACGCGCGCTGCGCTTCTGCGGCCGAGATAGGCTTCGAGCATGGTCGACAGGGTGGTGCGGGCGGCTAATCCCGCCAAGGGGGCTGCGGCGAAACGGGCGATCTCGCGCAGGCTTTCCGTTTCGGAGGCGGTAAAGGGCCGGGTGCCCGCCCAGGCCAGGACGGAATTGCCGGGCGCAATCCCGATTGTCGCCTCGCATGTCGGGCCGAGACCGCCAAGCCAATCGCGGCCGGCCTGTCCGAGCGTCGTGCCGGCGAAGCCGAGAGCTTCGGTCACCGCGCCGGTCTTGACGCGCCAGAGCCAGCTATGCTGCGTGATGATGGGATGCGGCGCGGCGAGCGTCAGGGCGCTGCCGGCAAGCGGCAGACCCGTGGCCAACAGGTGGTCGCTCAGATCGGCCAGGAAACGTTCGGGGCTGGGCGACGTGCCGGCGTCGTCAACCAGCCAGGCAAGGGGGGCGGGCAAATCCATGCCGCGATCATGCCATGACCGCCGCAGGCTGTCATCCGCGCCGATGCGACCTCTCCGGCGGTACATGAATCGTCACACTGCACACAGGTCGTTGTCGCCGGCCGGTGACGGCTGCGGTCTCTGGGTCCGGTTGCGCCGCTATCAGGTGTCGTCAGCTTCTGCCGTCATGGCCGCGCATGGGGTCTGGCCCGGGATCGCGTCCCGCGGCGACAGTGGCCATGCGGTCGAAATAATGGGCCCAACCCTTTGCGTGCGCTTCGCATTGTTCGGCAGTTGGCAGGCCGGTATGGGTTAGACGCACCAGCGTCCCATCCGGTTGCTCTATCAGGTCGATTTCCACCAGGCTCGATCCGGGAGGCACTTCTTCGCTGCCTTCCCAGCCGAAGCTGTAGGCCAGACGGTGAACGGGCACGACTTCACGGAAGGAGCCCCGTGCGGCGCGGGCGCCGGTGACGTTGACGAGGTAGATGCCGCCGGGCTGCAGTTCCGTCCGTGCTTCCGTGCCCATCCAGCGCAGGATCTTTTCCGGATCGGTGAGCAGCGCGAATACGGCGGCGGGCGGTGCGGAGACATGAGTCTCGCGACGGACGACTAAAGGCTCTGACATCGGTCTCTCTCCCAAGGTTGCTGTCGCTTCCAGCCGGTTCGAGGGCGCTTCGAGCGGCTTAGCTCTTCATAGAATTTCTGAACCGCTCTATCTCTTTATTATCCAGCAATTCCGGACGGAAAGCCGCTGCGCGCTTTTCCTGGACTTGCTCTAAGCGCGCTTCATCCCTGCGTGGGTCTCCTCAGTCGGCATGTCTGGCGTCGCCCTGTCAGCATGGCATCGCTAAATGCCGCAGGCCGCAGCCTCATACAATCGGTGATTCCGGACGGCGGGATTTGACGGCCAGGGCCGGCCTATCGCCCTGGTCGTCCCGTCTTGCCCTTCGTCCGTCCCTTGCGCTGCTTCTCATCCACCGGGTCTTCATAAGAGCCGACGCCCGGCTTCGCCCGGGTGATCGGCTTATCCGGCACCTTGCCCGCTACCGGCTTTTCCGTGCGGCCGACCGTCATCTCATCCAGCGTGTTCTTGCGGAAAAGCGGCGTGCCGGCATCGCTGCCCGGCCCCATTTCGTCGAGATTCGGCTTGGCGAAATAGGAGCGGGAGGTCTCGGGCGCCGGCGGGGCACGCTTGGCCGTCGCAGTGCTGCGGCTTTCCAGGCTTTTCGCTTCCTCGCGAGCCAGCGGATCGTCCATGGCGGCGAGTTCGACGGCCTTGAGGCGCTTGATCTCGTCGCGCAGCCGCGCGGCCTTTTCGAAGTCCAGGTCGGCGGCGGCATCGCGCATGGATTTTTCCAGCGCGTTGAGATGGGCCTGCAGATTGTTGCCGACGAGATGGCCGCCATCGGCAAAACCCTTGCCGGAGGCGCCGCCGATATCGGCGCGAACATGGTCCTTCTCGTAGACACTGTCGAGGATGTCGGAAATCTTCGCCTTGACCGATTCCGGCGTAATGCCGTTCTCGAGATTGTAGGCCATCTGCTTTTCGCGGCGGCGGCTGGTCTCGTCCATCGCCCGCTGCATCGAGCCGGTGATATTGTCGGCATAAAGGATGACCTTGCCGTCGACGTTACGCGCGGCGCGGCCGATCGTCTGGATCAGCGATGTCTCAGAACGCAGGAAGCCTTCCTTGTCGGCATCGAGGATGGCGACGAAGCCGCATTCGGGAATATCGAGACCTTCGCGCAGCAAGTTGATGCCGACGAGAACGTCGAAGGCGCCCAAACGCAGGTCGCGGATGATCTCGATGCGCTCCAGCGTATCGATGTCTGAGTGCATGTAGCGCACGCGCACGCCCTGTTCGTGCAGATATTCCGTCAGATCCTCCGCCATGCGCTTGGTGAGCACGGTGCAAAGCGTGCGGTAGCCCTTGGCTGCAGTTTCGCGGATTTCGCCGAGCACGTCGTCGACCTGGGTGCGGGCGGAGCGCACCTCGACCGGCGGGTCGATGAGGCCCGTCGGACGGATGACCTGTTCGGCGAAGACGCCGCCGGATTGTTCCATCTCCCAGCTGCCCGGCGTCGCCGACACCGCGATCGTGTCCGGGCGCATGGCGTCCCATTCCTCGAAGCGCAGCGGCCGGTTGTCCATGCAGGAGGGCAGGCGGAAGCCATATTCGGCAAGCGTCGCCTTGCGCCGGAAGTCGCCGCGATACATGCCGCCGATCTGGCTGACCGAGACGTGGCTTTCGTCGATGAACAGCAGGGCGTTGTCGGGGATATACTCGAACAGTGTCGGCGGCGGCTCGCCGGGATTGCGGCCGGTGAGGTAGCGCGAATAGTTCTCGATACCGGCGCAAGAGCCGGTAGCTTCAAGCATTTCGACGTCATAGCGGGTGCGCTGTTCCAGGCGCTGCGCTTCGAGCAGGCGGCCGGCTTTTTCCAGCTCGGCAAGCCGGATCTTCAGCTCTTCCTTGATCGCCTTGATGGCGCCGTTCAGCGTCGGGCGCGGCGTGACATAGTGCGAATTGGCGTAGATCTTCACCGATTTCAGGTCGCCGGTCTTCTGGCCGGTCAACGGGTCGAATTCGGTGATGGAGTCGATTTCGTCGCCGAACATGGAGATGCGCCAGGCGGCATCCTCCAGGTGGGCCGGGAAGATTTCGATCGTGTCGCCACGAACGCGGAAGGAACCGCGGATGAAATCCATGTCGCGCCGCTTGTATTGCTGCGCCACGAGATCGGCGAGGAGCTGGCGTTGGTCCAGCCGATCGCCGACATTCATCTGGAAGGTCATCGCCGTGTAGGTTTCGACCGAGCCGATACCGTAGATGCAGGATACCGAGGCGACGATAATGCAATCGTCACGTTCCAGCAGCGATCGCGTCGCCGAGTGGCGCATGCGGTCGATCTGTTCGTTGATCGAGCTTTCCTTCTCGATGAAGGTGTCCGAGCGCGGCACATAGGCTTCCGGCTGGTAGTAGTCGTAGTAGGAAACGAAATACTCGACCGCATTGTCCGGGAAGAAATTCTTGAACTCGGAATAGAGCTGCGCCGCGAGTGTCTTGTTCGGTGCGAGGATGACGGCCGGGCGCTGCGTCGCTTCGATGACCTTGGCCATGGTGAAGGTCTTGCCGGAGCCGGTGACGCCGAGCAGCACCTGGCTGCGGTCGCCGTTCTCCAGGCCTTCGACGAGATCGCGGATCGCGGTCGGCTGGTCGCCGGCGGGTTGGTATTCCGAGGCCATGCGCAGCTCGATGCCGCCTTCGGATTTATCCGGCCGGGCAGGGCGGTGCGGCGTCCAAAGCTTGCCGTCCTTGAAGAGCGGATTGCCGCTTTCGATCAGTTTCGATAGCGCCTCGACGGTGGCCGTCACGCCGTCGCGCGAAATCTTGTCGGCGTCCTCAAGCGCGATATCGAGACCGGCCACCGGATTGAGGCCGGCGGCGGCGCGCGTCTTCGGATCGGTCGATCCGCCCATCGATGTGCCACGCCCGGATTTGGATGCGGCTATCTCCACCTTCTTGCGGTGTTTGCCCGCCTTGGAGGCAATCTCGCGCTGGGTCTCGATACCGGAGGATTCCGCATCCGCTTCGAGCTGCTTCACCCAGTCGGCGACGCTGCCGCTGAGGGGCGCACCTTCAAACGACGCTTGCGGCGCCTCTTCGAAACCGGTCGGGGCGGAGGGTTTTTTCGGTGATTTGGCCATGTGGCGAATATGGAGACAGATCGCGCAGATGTGAAGGGGTGGCGAGTACAAAAGGGAAACGAAATGATGGTTTTTTCCGTTCGCCGCAGATGTCAAATATGTTACAACTCGAGGGCGGCCGATGCGTTATCGCTGATCCAAAGTCCGCATAGCGCGATCCTCGCAGGCGCCAAAGGAGGAACCAGCCGCAACGTCGACATGCCCGGCCAGATTGCCGGGTTCCCCCAGCTTCGACGGCATCCGGTATTGCCCGCCTCGCCGCCGCCATCCGGTCGGAGGATCATGATGACCGCATTGGATAGCTTACGTTCCTTGTCTCCCCAGCAACGAAACACCGTGATCGCGGCCTATCTGGGCTGGACATTGGACGCTTTCGATTTTTTCATATTGGTCTTCGTTCTCAAGCATATAGCCGAAGAATTTCACACCGACGTCCCGGCGGTCGCCGTGGCGATCTTCCTTACGCTCGCCATGCGGCCGCTCGGAGCCTTGATCTTCGGGCTGGCGGCGGATCGCTTCGGGCGGCGCACGACCCTGATGGTCGATGTGCTGCTTTATTCCGTCTTCGAATTTCTGACCGGCTTTTCGACCGGCCTGACGATGTTCCTCGTGTTGCGCGCGCTCTTTGGCGTTGCCATGGGCGGCGAATGGGGCGTTGGCGCATCGCTTGTCATGGAGACGATACCCGAGGATTCGCGCGGCCTTGTGTCCGGCATCCTGCAGGCGGGCTATCCCTCGGGCTACCTGATCGCCTCGATCGTCTTCTTCTTGCTGTTTCCGATCATCGGCTGGCGCGGCATGTTCATCGTCGGCGCGGTGCCAGCGCTGCTGGTGCTCTACATCAGGCGCAATGTGGAGGAGTCTCCGGCTTTCCTCCAGAGGCAGGCGAAGCCGCAACGGCCGTTCCTGACCGTGCTGCGCGAGAACATTCCTCTATTCATATGGGCGGTGCTTCTGATGACCGCTTTCAATTTCTTCAGTCACGGCACGCAGGACCTCTATCCGACCTTCCTCGAAACCCAGAAACAATATGATTCCTATACGGTTGGCGCCATTGCCATCGTCTACAACATCGGCGCGATCGTCGGCGGCCTGACGTTCGGTGCTTTGTCGCAGCGATGGGGCAGGCGCAGGACCATCGTCATCGCGGCGCTTCTCGCCATTCCCGTCGCCCCGCTCTGGGTTTGGGGACAGGGGCCGGTTATGCTCGCGATCGGCGCCTTCCTGATGCAGCTTTTCGTGCAGGGCGCATGGGGCATCGTCCCTGTGCATCTCAACGAATTGTCGCCGGACGAGGTGCGCGGCACCTTTCCCGGATTTGCCTATCAGCTCGGCAATCTGCTGGCGTCGGGCAATGCTTCGATCCAGGCGGGATTGGCGAAGCAGTGGAACGGTGATTATGCGCTGGCGCTGTTGATCGTCGCCTGCATCGTGGCCGTCGTCGTCGCGGTATTTGCCGGCTTCGGCTTCGAGAAGAAGGGTGTCCGGTTCGGCGAGAGCGATGCTGGACGAGCCAATGGAGCCGTGCGAGCCTGAAGAGGTTCGCCAACATGATTTGTGAGGGCCGGTTATCTGCCGGCCCTTGCATGTCACTTTCCGCAGATTTCCGAAATCTTCGCCTGCGCAAAGCCGCGGGCCAGTTCCTGCAGCCCGTCGACGGAGGATATCAGCTCGCCGATCGGGCCGTTGATCCCGACATGTAGGTCTGTAATGTGGCATGAGCCGACATCGACGGTCATGGAAGCGTCGAGCTGCCCCTTGATCGTCGTCTTCAATATGCCATGCGACTTGCAAGCCATGTCGGCATGCGCGTTGATCTGGACGCCGCCGTTCGGGCCGTCGCAGACGTCGAGCGACTTGACCTCGAACTGGTCCTTGTGATCAACGCCCGGCAGCTTCTTGCAGGGATCGGCCTCGTTCACCGATTTCTCGATCTGCGGGCCGAACTTGCTATGGAGCAGCGACCAGCATGAGCCGGGCGCGGCTTGCGCCGGCGGTGCTGCCATCGGAAGTGGCGAGAGCGGCAGAACGATCGCACCGGCCAGCAGGACCATACGAAAAGACGGCAGAAGCGAGAAACGCGACATGGGATATTTCAGGTTCACGACGATCTATCCTCTCAAGAGAAGAAGCAGCAAATCAGGCCCGGCGCGACGGCAGTCTTCCATCTGTTCGTTCGCCAAGGCAATCCCCCCGATTTTATGGTTACTCCTTGACGACGATGGTGTCGCAGAAGCGGTCGTAGAAAGTCTGGCCGCGCCACACAATCAATGGGAAGATCCACCAGACAAGCGCGAATACGAACAGAAGTGGCGCCAATGCGCCCGTCAGGGCGAAGAAACCGATCGTATTGAGAAGGTTGGTATCGCGTGCTTGCTGGATCAGCTGGTCGATCGGAGGCAGGTAGGACGGCAGCAGGAACAGGCTGGCCAGATTGACGATGGCCAGCAGTATCAATGGCAGAAACTTGAACATTTCACGCTTGGCGGCAAGCGCCAGGGGCAGAGGCCTGCCTTCCACCGTTGACACGCACAATGAGGTCAACCGCTTTCCCACCGTCCGCCTGCCGGCGGCCGAGCAAAGGGCGAAGGCGAGGGGGAGGAGGAGCAATACGACGCTGGATGTCGGTCTTGCCGTCACATTCGGGTTGATCGGATTGCCATTGCCGTCGACGGGGACGGAGAAGGCACGCTTCAACGTGGTCGATCCCTGTTGCGACGCGACGGCTGAAACGAAGACCGTGTATCCATTACTGCCAAGCCAGGAGATGTGGCACAGCTGGTTGCTTCTGACCTCGCCCGCCTGCAGCGGCCATTCGGCCTCCAATTTTGCAATGAGAGGGCCTGATGTTGCCTTATCGCATTGTTGCTTCTGAAGTAGCGGCAAGGTCAAATCCCACGGCGTTACCGCGGACAGCGCCAGAAACAGCAGCGTAAACGCTATCTGGAAAATGACGATATCGACCAGATAGGCGCCGGCCCGTCGCCAGAAATAGCGAGGCGGCAACGCGGCCATTTGGTGATCGGAAGCAGCAAAACTCATTGTTTCCCCCGGCTCGGCGCGTATGACGACGCCCAACACGTCGCATCACGCACCTCAGGTTGTGGGCAATAGCATGTTTTGTCGCGATTCGCCGGACGTGAAAGCGGGCTGCCGGCAGAGATGATGGCGGCGATCGACCTGTGCATTCCGTCATATCGGAATGGTCTGTTCGCCGGGTGGGACTTCCTGTTGTTCGTCCGTGTCGCCGTCGTAGCCGAGATGCTTTGCCTTACGGAACCACTCCGTTGCCTTGGCCGCATCCGCCGCAATGCCGTCGCCGTCGCGATACATCATGGCAAGATTATAGGCGGCATCGGCATAGCGATGGGCCGCCGCCCTCTCGAACCAATAGACTGCCTGGGGCCCATTCTTGGCGACGCCTTCGCCATCGCGGAACATGACGCCGAGATTGTATTCCGCCTCCACATCGTTTTGTGCGGCGGCTTTCAGGAACCATTTGATGGCCTGAGCATCGTCCTGCTTGATCCCGTCGCCATCGGCATACATGGCGCCGATGTTGAACTGCGCGCTGGCATCGCCCTGGTCGGCCGCTTTCTTGAACCACGAGAAGGCTGCGGCACCGTCCTTGGCGACACCTTCGCCGTTTCGATACATGATGCCCAGATTGTACTGCGCTTCGACCTTTCCCTGCTCGGCCGCCTTGCGATACCAGATGGCGGCCTTGCTCTTGTCTTTTTCGGTGCCGTCGCCCTGATCGTACATGGTGCCGACATTGAACTCCGCATCCGCATCGCCCTGATCGGCTGCCTTGCTGTACCAGGCGAACGCCTGCTGCTTGTCCTGAGCTACGCCTTCGCCCGTGTCATAGACGACGCCGAGATTATATTGCGCGTTGAGGTATCCCTGTGCCGCAGCCTTCTTGTACCAGAGAATGGCCTGGCTCTTGTCGGCTGCGATGCCTTCGCCCTGATCGTACATCGTGCCGACATTGAATTGGGCTTCGGCGCTGCCCTGATCGGCCGCCTTCTTGTACCAGTCAAGGGCAAGGGTAAGGTTCTTCTCGACGCCGTTGCCGTCCTCATACATCTGTCCGAGTTTCAACTGCGCGGCGACGTTGCCCTTGTTCGCAAGGGGGCGCCAGTAGTCCATGCCCGATTTGATGTCACCTCGATCGTAGCCGTTTCGTCCGATATCGGCCTGAGCAGCTCCTATGGACGCCACCGCGAAGAGCAAACCCGCGGCCCCCTTCTTCCAATTCACGCTCTACCCCTCAGTCGAAATCCGTTGAACTAAAATGCCAGACGTCTCGCGACCACTAGGGTACGAGCGCCATCAGCAAATGAAATACTGCCCAGCCCGTCATGCTGCCGGTATCTTTCCCTCCGGCGGCTCCCTGTCCCAGCGGTCCGAGATCCTTGATCGGGCCGTCGCGGTTGGCTTCCATATAGCCCAGTCCGTGCTGCGCCTCCGGCAAACCTTTGGCCGCCGCCTTGTTGAACCAGTCGGCAGCCGCCGTAGCGTCCTTCGGCACGCCATAGCCGTTATAATACAGATATCCAAGACCGTATTCCGCGCGAGCGTCGCCCTGGTCGGCCGCCTTGCGAAAGAGTTCGGCCGCCTGGCCATAGTCCTTGGCGACGCCGGCGCCCTGGTAATAGAGATAGGCGAGGGCATATTCGCCCTGTGAATTGTTCTGATTGGCCGCCTTGCGGTACCAGCTTGCGGCGACGGCCCTGTCGGCCGTCGTCCCTTGACCGTTCTCGTACATGTAGCCGAGGGCATATTGTGCGTCCGCATGACCCTGACCGGCGGCTTTCCCATACCATTCAAGGGCCTTGCCATAATTCGTTGGTACTCCGCGGCCGCCCGCGTACATATAGGCGAGGGCGTATTGGCCCCGCGCATCGCCTTGTTCGGCAGCCTTGCGGTACCATCGCACGGCGCTATCGTCATCGACCTTCACGCCCCGGCCGTTGGCATAGAGATAGCCGATCGCATATTGCGCGTCGGGGCGGCCCTGATCGGCAGCCTTGCGATACCATTGAAGCGCCTGTCTGTAATCGCGATCGACGCCTATTCCATTGGCGAGGCTGTAGCCAACCGCGTATTGTGCGTCGGCACGTCCCTTTCCGGCTGCTTTCATGTACCAGGAATAGGCCTCGGCATCGCTCTGCCCGACACCCCTGCCATTGGCATAGGCGTAGCCGACTGCATAGAGGCCTTGCGCATTTCCTTGATCGCCGGATTTCCTATACCAGGCGACCGCCTGTTCCTGGTCTTCTTCGGTGCCTTGGCCGTTGTCGTACATATAGCCAAGCGCGTATTGCGCGTCGGAGCGGCCCTGGTCGGCCGCCTTGCGATACCAGCCGAATGCAATGGCCTTGTCTTCCTGCACGCCGAGGCCGTTCGCGTACATGTAGCCGAGCGCATATTGCGCCTGCGCCTGTCCCTGGGCGGCGGATTTCTGATACCAGGCGACGGCGCCTTGGTTATCGACATCCGTGCCCCGGCCGTTGGCGTAGGAATAACCGATGGCATATTGCGCATCGGCATTGCCGCCTTGTGCGCCTCTCAGATACCAATCGTTTGCCTGTTTCAGATCGGCATCGACACCACGGCCGCTGGCATACATGTAGGCCAGTGCATACTGCGCCTGCGCGTTGCCTTGCTCGGCCGCTTTGCGATACCAATCAACGGCCTGCGCATCGTCCTGCTCCACACCCTGGCCGTTGGCATAGCGATAGCCAAGACCATACTGGGCAGCCGCATTGCCCTGCTTGGCGAATTCCACCCAGTATTTCAGGTCGATGGTGGTGCTGGCCGGCCCCGGTGCAGGGTCTTCGGCATGAGCAAGCGACGGTAACGAAAGAGCAACGGCCAATACCAATGCATAGCTCTTTGTCTTCAAGGCTTGAGTCCCCACTTGCGTCTTCGAAGGCAATCGACCCGAACAATATGGCGATGTCTTGGTCAGGACTGTAGAACATCGAAATGGCAGCCGTTTTACGGCAGAGCGAATGCGATCCTTATCCTGGAAGCACGTCGTAGAGCCGGAAGATCCACGTGATCTGGTAGATCAGCCCGAGAATGACGAAGGCCGCCTGGAAGCGCCTGTTCGCGGTGAGCGCGGCGACAATGCAAAGGATGATATAGACGATATTGCGCGTCGGATATTCCCAGCCGAGGGAATGAAAATAGGTTTCTCCCTTCAATCGTGTGTCGATGAGGTCGACCGCATAGGTGACGGCAAGCAGGCCGAAGAACCAGCCGCGGCGGGAGATGAAATATTCCTCGAAACCGCCATAATCCTCGACCGACGGCGGATTGAGCAGCACGCACAGAAAATAGAAGAGGCAGCAGAAGCAGATGAGAAAGAGATAGACGCCGAAATTGATCTGCGCGACGGATTGCAGCCGGTATTCCCACCACCAGAAATGGATGATGAACAGGAACATCGACAGGACCCAGCCGATGTGGACCAGGTAAATCCTGTTCTTGCCCGGCGATTGGACGAAACCGGCGAGCCGCGTCAGGAGCTGGGCCAGCGAAAGGCCGATCACCATGCTCATGACCGTCCTGATATAGACGTAGACTTCCGGGGTGTGTGCGGCGGCGTCGCCCATTGCTTCAGCTCTCCGCCGGGACCGGCTTCGGCAAGCCGCTTTCATCAAGCGCAACCATGATAAAGGTCGCGGCCGTGACCTTCTCCAGGCTGTTGTAACGGGCCCGATGTGCCCAGGCTTCGACGCTCAGGGTAATCGAGGTGCGGCCGACGCGTTCGATATCGGTGAAGACGCTCAGCGTATCGCCGACCTTGACCGGCAGCTTGAAGGCCATCTCCTTGACCGCCGCCGTGACAACGCGGCCGCGCGCGCGTTCGGCGGCGCGGATGCCGCTTGCCAAGTCCATCTGCGCCATGACCCAGCCGCCGAAAATATCGCCGGCGGGATTGGCGTCGGCGGGCATGGCGAGCGTGCGCAATGTCAGCTCCCCTCGCGGTTTGACACTGTCGTTCATTCGTCTGCTCCTGTCTTACGGCCGATTCCGATTGTCAGCCTATGCAATCCCGCCGCGATGGAAAAGACATACCGGCGTTTCCGCGCAGGACTCCTGTGAGTTCGATACGTTGCCGAGCATTGCTTCGCAGCCATGCGCGGTCGATCTGGAGCAGGGGAGCCGCGCCGGTAAGCTTTCGTTCACCCTTCCCATTTAGGCTTTATAAGCGTTACCGACCCGTGGCTGGGGCAGCGGATCAGGATTATGGTCATTTTACCCATTCTACGGCGGGTCGCCCTGCCTTTGCTGTTGTCGTCAGCGCTGGTGGCCTGCACCGCGGATAGCCTCGTGCCGCCTTCCGGTATCGACAATTCCTCGCGTGTCGGCTCGATCAAGCCGCACCGCAGCGTGCCGCAGCGGCAGTTCGCTTACCAAGGGGTGCAGGACCCTGTCGTTTCGGCGTCGAGCAATTACAAAAGCGGCGGTCCCGTTCGTTCCGCCGGAACCGGTGAAGCCGTGACGACTTCGGATGTCGAAGTTGGGCTGGCGCAGCAATCGAATGTTCCCTCGCAGGGAGTGAATATGGACGCCGAGCTTGGCGTTGGGCCGAGCGAAGAAGCGCAATCGGTATCGGTCGTCGGGTTGGCGCAGGAAGAGCAGCAGAATATCGCGGAGGGTCAGTCCGATGAGCCCGTCGTCGACGGCATCGGCACAGATGCGCCGGTGCAGACCAACCGTTCGGTCGTTCAGCGCCCGGCCGCGCAGGCGGAACTCAACCAGTCGCGGATACCGCGGCAGCAACCGGGAACGCAGGTTGCGATGCTGCCGCGCATCGAAAATCCGATGCCGCGTCTCGATCAGCAATTCGAAGCGCCGCAATCGACGCCGGGTATGATGCCGCCCTCGGAGATCGCCTGTCGTCAGGAACTGAAGCGCATGGGCGTCGTCTATGTCGACAAACCGGCGATCTCGAACGGTCCGGCATGTCAGGTTCCCTATCCGGTCTCGCTCAGCGGTCTTTCGGGCAATATCGCGGTCAGACCCGCCGTCACGTTGAACTGCCAGGTGACGCTTGCCTTCGCCAAATGGGTGAAGAACGAGCTGGCGCCGGCGGCGCGCACCCGCTACTGGACCGGCATCGGCACGATCGTACCGCTCGGCGGCTATTCCTGTCGCCGGATGAACAATAGCCGGCAGCGCTATAATCCGATGTCGGAACATGCGCACGGCAACGCGATCGATGTCGGCACCTTCATTCTGAAGAACGGCCATGTGATCGACGTGCGGAAGAAGGGCTTGTTCTCCTTCCGGGAGGGGCGACTGCTCAAGGCGGTGCGCAGTGACAGCTGCCGCTATTTCGATACCGTGCTTGGGCCAGGCAGCAATCCGGAACACTGGAACCATTTCCATTTCGACCTCAGGGACCGCAAGGGCGGGCGGCGCTATTGCAGCCTGTGATTGGCGTTTCGCCGGGGCAGCATCCACACTTGCCGAACGGGAAAGCTGATTTACCTATTGCCGGAATCGCGGTTAAGTGCGCGGGCCGAGGGCAAGAGAGGGTTGCATGGAAAACGTACCAAGACGAAAGAGAAGCCTGGGAAGGGCGCTCGTTGCTGCGCTGATTGCCATTGTCATCGTGATCGGCGGCCGCTGGTATGCTTACGTCGCCTATGCGGACGATCCGTTCGATGAGGTCGGCATAGGTCTCAACTCGATGATGCCCGGACCCATTCGCGACAAGGGCTGCGCAATGCTGAAGGCTCGCTTTGAGCACAAGACGCTGCCGCCGGCCGGCTGCGGTGTTAACGGCAACTGGTAAGTTTGGATTTCAAGATCGTAAGTCGGCAAAAGAAAAAAGCCGGCTAGTGCCGGCTTGAGTGGCGCATGGCAATGACGGGGGATCTTTGCCTGCTCCAAAAAAGAATTTCATGTTGCAATGATGATGCACGCAATATGAATGCGAGGGCAATAAATCGGCGAATACAGCAGGCGCTGACGGTGTCGCCAAGAGGCGTTGGGCGGAGTTGCGACAAACGTTGCTCACCTAAGGAGCTATATGCCCGACGAAGGTCACGATTTGATGACAGGTTATTTGTCTTAGACGAACGCTGTGTTTCACCACCGTGGGGTGGTAAAAGCTCAAGACCGGCTATATAGCGGGCAAACGCCGAGATATTCATCACAAAAGCCGGACTTTGCCGTATCATGGCTGCGATTATTTCCATCCGCAATCTCACGAAAACATACGCCAACGGATTCCAGGCGCTGAAAGGTATCGATCTCGATATCGAGCGGGGCGAAATCCTGGCGCTGCTGGGGCCGAACGGGGCCGGCAAGACGACGCTGATTTCCATCGTCTGCGGGATCGCCAATCCGAGCGGGGGCTCGGTGACGGTCGGCGGCCACGACGTCGTGCGCGATTTTCGCGCCACGCGCAGTCTGATCGGTCTTGTGCCGCAGGAATTGACGACGGATCAATTCGAAACAGTCTGGAATACGGTGAGCTTCTCGCGCGGGCTTCACGGCAAGAAACCAAACCCTGAATACATTGAGAAGATACTCCGCGATCTCTCGCTCTGGGAGAAGAAGGACAACACGCTTCGCCAGCTTTCCGGCGGCATGAAGCGGCGCGTCCTCATCGCAAAGGCACTGTCACATGAGCCAGAGATCCTGTTTCTCGATGAGCCGACCGCCGGCGTGGACGTCACGCTGCGCAAGGATATGTGGCATGTGGTCGAGCGCCTGCGCGCCTCCGGCGTCACCATCATCTTGACGACCCACTACATCGAAGAGGCCGAGGAAGCCGCCGATCGCGTCGGTGTCATCAATGGCGGCGAGTTGCTGCTGGTGGAGGAGAAGAAGGCGCTGATGGCCAAGCTCGGCCGCAAGCAGCTCATCCTCGATCTCAGCGAACCGCTGGAAGCCATTCCGCACTGTCTGGATGGCAATGGGCTTTCACTTGGCCCCAACGGCGTTACGCTCATCTATGATTTCGATGCCCAGCACGAGCAATCGAGCATTGCGGCACTGCTGTCGAAGCTCGCCGAGCAGGGAATTCACTTCAAGGATCTTTCGACGCGCCAGAGCTCGCTCGAGGATATTTTCGTATCGCTGGTAGGGGCAAGCAAATGAACTTCGAAGCGGTCAAGTCCATCTATTCCTTCGAAATGGCCCGCACGCGCCGCACGCTGTTGCAGAGCGTCGTTTCACCGGTCATTTCCACATCGCTCTATTTCATCGTCTTCGGTGCCGCGATCGGATCGCGAATCAATCTGGTCGAGGGCGTTTCCTATGGAGCCTTCATCACGCCTGGCCTGATCATGCTGACCCTGCTCGGCCAGTGCATCAGCAACGGTTCCTTCGGCATCTATTTCCCGAAATTCACCGGTACGATCTACGAGGTGTTGTCAGCGCCCGTCGCCATGACGGAAATCGTTCTCGGCTATGTGGGGGCGGCGGCGACCAAGGGGATGCTGATCGGCCTGATCATCCTGGCCACGGCAAGCTTCTTCGTCGATATCAGGATCGAGCATCCGTTCATGATGATCCTGTTCTTCGTGCTGACGGCGATAACCTTCAGCCTGCTGGGCTTCATGATCGGCATTTGGGCCGGAAATTTCGAGCAGTTGAATCTGATCCCGATGCTGGTCGTGCCGCCGCTCACCTTCCTCGGCGGCAGCTTCTACTCGATCAACATGCTCCCGCCCTTCTGGCAGACGGTCAGCCATCTCAATCCGGTTCTCTATCTCGTCAGTGGCTTTCGCTGGAGCTTCTATGGCATCGCCGACGTCAATCCGGTGCTGAGCCTCGCCATGATCACGCTCTTCCTCGTCGTTTGTCTGACCGTCCTCGGATGGATTTTCAAGACGGGGTATCGGCTGAGAAACTGATGGCGGTGCCTGCTTTGCGGGTCTAAGAACGCTCGCGGCTCTTGTTGCCGTGTGGAAATTGTAAAAAGGCATCCCCATGTCGCAGTCCCATCCCAGTCCGGCGCTATCCGATGCCCTCCACCGGCTCGATCAACTGACCAACTGGGAGCGCAAGCCGCGCGGGGAGATGCGTGTTGGTCTTGAGCCGATGCTCGATCTCATGCAGCGCCTGGGTAATCCGCATCGGAGCTTTCGCGCCATCCACGTTGCAGGGACGAAAGGCAAGGGGTCGGTCGCTGCGCTTCTGGAAGCCGGATTGGTGCGGGCCGGTCGGCAGGTCGGCCGCTATGCGTCGCCGCATGTCGACCGTGTGAACGAGCGTGTCAGCCTTCTCGGCCAGGAGGTCGGGGACGATGCCTTGGCAGGCGCGATCATGCAGGTGCTGGACGGCTACGAGAGCGCCAAGCGGGCTGCGACGGCCGGCGAGGATGCGACCTGGTTCGACGTGATAACGGCGGCCGCTTTCGTCGTGTTCCGGGATGCCGGCCTGAACTGGGTTGTCGTCGAGGTCGGGCTTGGCGGCAGGCTGGATTCGACGAATGTGGTGTTCGGCGAAGTGGCCATCGTCACCAATATCGGGCTGGAACATACCGAAATTCTCGGCTCGACGCGCGAGGCGATCGCAGGCGAGAAGGTTGGCATATTGAAGCCCGGCGCGACGCTTGCCACCACGCTTGCCGCCGACGATGCCGCAGGGCGGGTCCTGCAGCAGCGCGCCGACGAACTCGGCTGCGACGTGCTTCGAACCGACCTGCCCGAAGACGCGACCATTGCGGAAACGAACATGGCGCTGGTGGGTATGGTGTTCGATCATCTCGGGCGGGGAGGTGAGAGCGTGAATGACGGCGGCGCAAAGAGTCGGCCGGTCGGTGCGTGGCTGCTCGAACCCGGTGTTGTCGACAGGGCGCGCCTGCCGGGCCGGATGGAACGCTTCGACTTCGCGTTGCCGCCTAAATTGCAAGGTGGGCGACAGACCGTGCCTATCATCATGGATGGCGCGCATGTGCCGTTCAACATCGAGGCGGTCCTGCGCGATATCACGCACTCGTCCAGCGTCAACGGCGATTGTGTCGCCGTCGTCGCACTGGCGTCCGACAAGGACGCGCCCGGCTTCTTGAGCGTGTTATCGCGCTATGTGGCCTATGCGATCTTCACGGAAGCATCCGGATCGGGCCGTGCTCATGCGGCGAAGGATCTGCAAGCCTTGGCGGTCTCGGCGGGTATGGCTTGCGAAGCCGAGCCCGATCCGCACCTTGCGCTGGATCGGGCGGCTGTGAAGGCTGCCGAACGCAGCGGGTGGATACTTGTGACTGGCTCGCTCTATCTTGTCGGCGCATTGCGGGCCACCGTCATGAGCCGTGCGTTATGACGACGGATATCGTGATCAGACCGGCCGTCATCGATGATGTCGCCGAGATGGCCAGGCTTCATCGCGCCGTCTGGTGCGACACCTATCGCGATCTCGCGCCAGCCGACGTCTTCCGCGCGCTTGACGAAGATTACCGCCGGGCGCGATGGGCCGACATGCTTGCCAATCCGCGGAAGGATCAGCGCGTGCTGCTGGCGTTGCAAGGACAGCGGCTCGTCGGCATAGGCGCGATTGCAGCGCCGTCCGAGCCGGCATTCGAGGGGCGCGGTGAGGTAAAGTCGCTTTACGTGGATTCCTCCATCAAGCGACAAGGGATTGGCCGCAAACTGATGCGGGAGATGGCGTGCGAGCTTGCGGCAATGGGATACTCGGCTCTCGGGCTTGGCGTCGTGGTCGGCAACGAACCGGCGATCGCATTCTACCGTGCGATCGGAGGGCAATTGGTCGGTCGATATATCGATCCGGGCCCGCTCTGGCGCTCCGACAATCTCATCCTTGCCTGGGACGACTTGTCCTTGCTGATCTGAGCTCTCATCGCGCTGTTTGAAGGAGGTCAGCCTGCTGTGACGCGCTTGCGCGGTGCGATGGTCATCGCCATGACGCCTGCGACGACACAGACGAGACCGATGGCTGCCGTTGGGGACAGGGGCTCGCCGAGGAAGATCACGCCGATGCCGACGCCGATCGGGACTCGCAGATAGGCTTGTGCCGTCGTGCCGACCGAACCCAAGGTTTGGATGAGCCGGAAGTAGATGCTGAAGGCGAGGGCGGTGGAGACGACCGACAGGCCGAGCAGCGCCAGGATTGAAGCCGTCGACGGCGTGAGCTGCCACGGGTGCTCGACGATCAGGCTGGCGGGGATCAGGAGGACCGCACCGCAGAGCAGCGAGCCGGCTGCGGGCATCATCGGGTCCAACCCTTTGAAATTGCGGCCGAACAGAGCAGCGCAGGCATAGCAGACCGATGCCGCCACGACGGCGAGCTGCGGCAGCAGCTGGCGACCCATGCCGTGCAATGCATCGAGGCCGATGATCAGGCAAATGCCAGCCATACCGGCAATCACGCCAAAGAGCTTGCGTCCCGTCAGCGGTTCGCTGCGCAGCAGGAAAGCGGCGATCAGGAAGGTGAAAATCGGCGTCGTCGAATTCAAAATAGTCGCGAGACCGGCATCGACGGTCTGTTCCGCCCAGGCGATCAGTGTGAAGGGAATGGCGCTGTTGAGGCAGGATTGAATGAGAAAGCGCTTCCAGGTAGCCGCGTCCCTTGGCAGGCTGAGGCCGCGCCAGCGGATGATCGCGAGCAGAACGACACCGGCAATCAAGGTGCGGGCGGCGATCAGCGTGATCGGCGGTATGGTTGCCACGCCGACGCGGATGAAGGTGTAGGAGGCACCCCAGCAGGTCGCGAGCGCGAGGAGCAGCAAAAGTTCGGTCGTCTGGTTCGATCTTGCAGGCGTCATGGGGGCTCACTCTTCACGCGGTTCGGACATGCCGTTGTTTTAGAGTGAAGAAGCCGTCGAATGCTTCGGTCCCAACCGAACTATTGTATGCGATGGCCCGTCCCGCTCAGTCGCGCAGCCGAAGCTCGTCGGTCTGCATCTGCATCGACCCCAGGGTTTCGAGAAAGCTCATGCCGAGCAGGCTCTGATCGAGCTTGCCCGCTTCGGCGACGCTCGCCTCGACATCCCTGCGCTTGATGGGTCCGATCGCCACGGAGCCCAGCTCTACAGGCGCAGCTCTGGCGCGGCCATTGGCGGTCAATACGGTCATGGAATAGGTGAGATTTTCAGGAATGATCCCGACGCGTTCGGCGTCTTCCTGCGAGAGGGCGATGGTGCTGGCGCCGGTATCGATCAGCATGTCGATCGGCTGGCCGTTGATCATGACCCGCGCTTCGAAATGGCCGTTCGAACGCTTGTGAAGGATGACCTCCTGCCCGCCTTCGCTTGTCGTGACGACGACCGCGTGACCGGGCATCAGACCGGCGAAGACGCGGTTGCCGACCTGTTCAGCATCTTTGCGATAGATGTAGGCGGTCGCGAGGGCCATGATGATGACGAACCAGATCAGGAGATTGCGGATCGACTGGCTGACCGTATAGCGACTTGCCCATACGGCGGCACTCATCATGAGAGCGATCGGCAAGAGGTAGACGACGCGGGCAAAGTCGTCGTTGCGCATGCCGAAGGTGGTTCCGGTATTGTTGTTGAAAATGAGCAGTGCGAGGCCGATGCCGAGAACGGCGAGAACGATGTTCAGTCGGTTCATACGGCACTGCGCTCCCGTGCCATCCTTTGGCGACGGGTTTCCCGACGTGGCTTGCGCTCGACCTTGGTCAGACGCTCCGGGAGCACCTCCATGATCTCCCGGCGTTCCTCGTCGCTATAGCTCATCCATGCCCCGATCTCCGAGGCCGTGCGACCGCAACCGAAGCAATAGCCGGTATTTAGGTCGATGGAGCAGACGAGGATGCAGGGTGTCAGCATGAGATCATATATCGATGCTTCAAACGCACATGGCAAGAGTACACAGGGAGGCGATCTCGCAAATCTGCTGGGTCGCACCGATCGTATCGCCCGTATGGCCGGCCAGCTTTTGGCGCACATATCGGGTGACGAGAAATGCTGCGACGCCGGCTGCGAGAAGGCAGCCAACCAGCGCCGGAACCCCCATTGCAGGGCCGACGAGGACCACGGCGAGCGCGAGCGCGGCGAGTAGCGCCAGCTGCATGGCATCGCTATCCGGCTTGCCCGCCGATGCTGCGATTCCATCCGGTTTTGCCGATGGCAGAACGTACCAATGCCAGACCATGGCGCCGCGGCTCAGGGTAGCCGCGGCGAGGATTGCGACAGCGGCATCCTCAGGCGGAATATGCCGGGCTATGGCGGAAAGCGCTGCCGCCCGCAATCCGAACGATAGTATCAATGCCGCCGCGCCGTAGGTGCCGATGCGGCTGTCCTTCATGATTTCGAGCGCGCGCTCCCGGTCCTTGCCGCCACCCACTCCGTCCGCCGTGTCGCTGAGCCCGTCTTCATGAAGGGCGCCGGTCAGGACGGTCTGCACGGTCAGCGCCAGCAATGCGGCCATCAACGGATCGGCATTGAGGGCAAGCAGTACGCTGAAGGTCAGCGCCGAGGGCAGGGCGATCAGCAGGCCGGCGACGGGAAAGGTGCGTGAAACGCGCGAGAGCTTGCCGTCGTCGCCCTCGAAGAACGACGCCGGCACGGGAACGCGGCTGAGAAAGGCGACAGCGCGCGCGATGTCACGCATATATTCTCGCATTTCTTCCTCTCCTCGGCATAGGTGTGACAGCATCGGACGCTTTTGGAGTTGTTCGCGCCGATTCCGAAGACTAATAGAGTCGCACGCAAAGAACCCGATTTGAGACCAAAAGACAAGGAACGCATTCATGAGCGTCAGCGGCCTCCCATTCGACGATTTCCGCGCATTGCTGCGCGACCTTCCGGGGCCGGATGCCCGAGCGCTCGTTGCGGCGCGCGAACGCGATGCACAGCTCACCAAGCCGCCCGGCGCGCTCGGGAGGCTCGAGGAAATCGCTTTCTGGCTCGCCGCCTGGACCGGCCGCTCTCCGGCCGTGACCCGGCCTCTGGTGGCGATCTTCGCCGGCAATCACGGTGTCACCAAGCAAGGAATTACGCCGTTTCCGCCTTCCGTCACGCAGCAGATGGTGGAAAACTTCGCCGCCGGCGGCGCGGCAATCAACCAGATCTGCGTTGCCTATGACCTCGGTCTCAAGGTCTTCGATCTCGCGCTCGATTTCCCGACTGCCGATATCACCGAAGAGCCGGCGTTGAGCGAGCGGGATTGCGCCGCCACGATGGCCTTCGGCATGGAGGCGATTGCCGGCGGCACGGATCTGCTTTGCATCGGCGAAATGGGCATCGGCAACACCACGATCGCGGCCGCCATTCACTATGCGCTTTATGGCGGCAAGGCGGAAGATTGGGTCGGTCCCGGTACCGGTTCGGAAGGCGAGATGCTGAAGCGCAAGATCGCGGCTGTCGAAAAGGCGGTGGCGCTGCATCGTGACCATCTCTCCGATCCGCTGGAAATCCTGCGTCGCCTCGGCGGCCGCGAGATCGCCGCCATGGCTGGCGCCATCCTTGCCGCGCGCATGGAGCGCATCCCCGTTATCATCGACGGTTATGTCGCAACCGCTGCCGCCTCGATTCTCAAGGCCGCCAATCCCTCTGCCCTCGATCACTGCCTGATCGGGCATGTCTCAGCGGAGCCGGGCCATCTGCGCTCGATCGAGAAACTCGGAAAGACGCCGCTTCTGGCGCTCGGCATGCGGCTCGGCGAAGGAACCGGGGCCGCATTGGCCGCTGGTATCGTCAAGGCTGCGGCCGCCTGCCATTCCGGCATGGCGACATTTGAAAGCGCCGGCGTCACCAACAAGCATTAGAAAATCGGGCGGCGGGATGTTGAAATAAGCGTTTCGTCGCTAAATTTCCTGTAGATGGCCGGTTTCTCGTCATAAATCTGCAATGAATTTTAAGGGCGATGGAAGGTGTCGCCTTGCTTCGCTCAAGGTGAGGCGGTATTCGCAGGATATCGAGATTGCAACCGGAACGTCACGGGCGGAGCGCGAATGGCTGAATTTTCAAAATCAGCGGTCACCAAGGAGACCGGCGTCCGGCACTTTTTCGCCGCTGCCGGCTATTCCTGGGGCGGGTTTCAGCGATTGCTGCAGGAATCAGCCTTCCGCCAGGAGCTTCTTTTTGCCGGGGTGGGGCTGATCCTGTTGATTGCCGTCGGGGCTACCATCGGTGAAATCGTCATCGCAATGGTGCTCTTCCTCGCCGTGTTTGCGGTCGAGGCGATGAATACGGCGGTGGAAGAAGTGATCGACCGGATTTCGCCGGAAATTTCCAATGTCGGCAAGCATGCCAAGGATCTTGGTTCGTTTGCCGTTCTCTGCATGCTGGTTGCTTCCGGCATCTACCTTCTTTACGTCATCGGCAGCCATCTCCTGTTCCGCTAGATGCGATAGCAGGAGCTTCCCTCAGGCGAAGCTCTTCTTGCGCCGCTCGACGAGGGGTGCATCTTCGACCGCCGGCAGGCTTTGCAGCACGCGCTTTGCCGGCAATATGGCGATGACCTCGGTGCCTTCCCTCAGCTTGGATTTCAGCACGAACTGACCGTCATGCTTGGCAAGAATGGCCTGGACGATCGGCAGGCCGAGGCCGGTGCCTTGCTCTGCGCTCTTGATGGCGATGGAGCCCTGGCCGAAAGCCGAGAGGACCACGGGGATTTCCTCTTCGGGAATGCCCGGTCCATTGTCCTTGATCGCCACATATTCGCCGCCGCCAGCCGTCCAGCCGACCTTGACGCTGATCTCGCCGCCTTGCGGCGTGAATTTCACCGCATTCGACAGAAGATTGAGGATTACCTGCCGCATCGATTTCTCATCGGCCCAGACAGATGGAAGCTGAGCTTCGAACTGCGATGAGATCGAGATATTTTTGGCGCGGGCGCGCAGTTGCACCATGCCGATGCAGTCCTCGGCGATATCGAGGAGCGAAATCGCTTCCTCGTTCAATTCGTATTTGCCGGCCTCGATGCGCGAGAGGTCGAGGATTTCATTGATGAGATTGAGCAGGTGCTGGCCGGAGCGATGGATATCGGTGGTGTATTCGCGGTAGGTCGGATTGTTGAGCGGTCCCATGACCTCCGCCGACATGACCTCGGAAAAGCCGAGGATCGCATTCAGCGGCGTTCTGAGCTCGTGCGACATGGAGGCGAGGAAGCGCGATTTGGCGAGGTTTGCCTCCTCTGCACGCCGGCGCGCCTCGTCCGACATGGATTTCGCCACTTCCAGCTCGGCAATGAGATCGTCCTTCTCCGATTGGAAGAAGAGGATCTTCAGGTTCGACTGGTACATGCGATTGGTGATGAAGGTGAAGAATATCACGGCAACCGATATGGCTGCCGTCAGGGCGATGTCGGAGGGCCTTCGCGTCAAAATGGCCGTAACGACCAGCGCGACGGTCGCCGGCGCGAAGGAAAACGGAACGGCCCGCGGCAGCATGAAGCTGGACATTGCGGTGATACAGATCGCCACGAGCAGCGTCGTGCCCTTGTAGAAGGCGAAACTATCGCCGCCGCAGGTCGAGCAGCTCTGTATCGTGAAGAGCGCCCAACAGAAACCCACGAGCAATTGCCCCAGCAGGAGTCGTTGTCGCCACTTTCTGGCGCTTTCGGCCGACATTTCCTGCTTCTTTGCGCGCCGGCCGATCAACATGTTGATCGCATGGGCCGTCAGGATCGGAATGGTCCAGAAGAGAATGCCTGCGTCATGTGTCAGATAGACGCCAAGAACGGCAACGACGATGACGAAGATCGGCACCACGGCAGCGCTCTGCCGCAACGTGTCGATGTGCATCATCATGAGTTCGCGGTCGAAATTGCGGCTATGACCACTCTGCAGACGCTCGCGCGTCTGCCGCACCGCCTTCGACACAGCCCGGTTGCGGTGACTGCGCGATCGGTCGACAATGTTTTTATCTGTCGATGTGCTGACGCCGGTGCTCATGGTTACATTGAAACTTGGCCTTCCTGAGACTACAGACTAGCGTCCAAATCTTAAGAAGATGCTGCGCCGAAATGATTTGTTTGCCATCTTCGCCAAGGATTTGTTCTTAAAGGAGGCAACAACGTGATGCGGTCGGGCCGCCTGTTTCGTGACGGCGTGGCCAGTTTCGCGCTGCTTGCCATTCTCGCTTTATTCGCGTCGAAGATGAACAATCGGCCGGAAATCATTCAAAACGGCAGCTTTTCTGTTGTCGATGGCGATACGCTTTCCATCAATGGCGAACGCCTGAGGTTGAAAGGTATCGATGCTCCCGAATATCGGCAGCGCTGTCGGCGAGATGGCGCGGATTGGGCTTGTGGCGAGGAAGCCCGCAGGGCGCTTGCCACAATGATTAAGAGCCGAGCGCCCGAATGCAGGGGACGAGAGAAGGATCGCTACGGTCGCCTGCTGGTGACTTGCGTCGCTGGTGACCTCGATATCAATGCCGCGATGGTGCGGAGCGGCATGGCAGTTTCCTATGGTGCCTATGCCGGCGAAGAACGCAGTGCGCGGCAGGCTAAGGCCGGAATTTGGGCCGGCGACTTTGAAAGACCGAGCGATTATCGGCGGGAGGAACATATGGCGCATGACAGGGAAGGCGATCCGATCGCCGGATTGTTCGACAACTTGCGCCAACTCGTCGGATGGGGGACGCCATGACGCAGGAGAGCGAATTGCAAGTCCTGCGTTCCGAGATCGCAGGCTGCCGTCTCTGTCGGGACGCGCCCGCCAAGGGCGAGGCGGATCGCTTGCCGCATGAGCCGCGGCCGGTTGCCACGCTTTCATCGACCGCGCGGATACTGATTGCGGGGCAGGCGCCGGGATTGCGCGTTCATGAAAGCGGGTTGCCGTTCAACGATGCCTCCGGCGACCGGTTGCGTCAGTGGCTCGCTGTGGATCGCGAGACCTTCTACAATCCCGATCATTTCGCGATGATGGGCATGGGCTTCTGTTTCCCGGGTTATGATGCCGCCGGAAGCGACCTGCCGCCGCGCAGGGAATGCGCGCCGCTGTGGCGGCAGCGGGCGATGGACGCGATGCCCCAGATCGAGCTGATCCTGACGATCGGTCAATATGCGCAAGCCTGGCACCTTGGAGCGCAGCGTATGGGTTCCATGACGGAAACGGTTGCCGAATGGCGGCGCTATCTGCTCACCAACCGATCGCCGGCAATCCTGCCATTGCCGCATCCGAGCTGGCGCAATAGCGGCTGGCTGAAACGCCATCCCTGGTTCGAGGCCGAGCTGCTTCCGGTTTTACAACAACGTGTGAAGATCCTGCTTTCTTGAGAAAAAGTTTCTTTTCTCTCGCTTAAAATAGGCTATAGAGAGAATATAATTCGAAGGGATGCTCAAATGGACCGCCTAGACCGCAAGATCCTGCGCCTGCTGCAGGAGGATTCCACTCTGGCCGTAGCCGATCTCGCCAAGAAGGTCGGCCTGTCGACGACGCCTTGCTGGCGCCGCATCCAGAAGATGGAAGAAGACGGTGTCATTCGCCGCCGCGTGGCGCTGCTTGACCCTGAAAAGGTCAACACCAAGGTCACTGTTTTCGTTTCCATTCGCACCAACAGCCACTCGATCGAATGGCTGAAGCGCTTTTCGGAAGTGATCGCCGATTTTCCGGAAGTGGTCGAATTCTATCGCATGAGCGGCGATGTCGACTATCTCTTGCGGGTCGTCGTTCCCGATATCGCGGCCTACGACGCTTTCTACAAGCGCATGATCGCGAAGATCGAAATCCGCGACGTCTCCTCGGCCTTTGCGATGGAGCAGATCAAGTATTCGACGGAACTGCCGCTCGATTACATGCTGCTTGAGAATGCCAAGTCGAACGACGACTGAGATGAATTGAGCGCCGCCGTGACGGGGCGCTCAGTTGATGCGGCTGATGTCGCGGCTTTCCTATTTCCTGTCCAGGCGCGCGAGCAGCGAGGAGGTATCCCAGCGATTGCCTCCCATCGCCTGGACATCGCCGTAGAACTGGTCGACCAGGGCCGTCAGCGGCAGCTTCGCCTGGTTGCGGCGGGCTTCCTCCAGCACGATGCCGAGATCCTTGCGCATCCAGTCCACGGCGAAGCCGAAATCATATTTGCCAGCATTCATGGTCTTGTGGCGGTTTTCCATCTGCCAGGAGCCGGCTGCCCCCTTGGAAATGACCTCTATCACTTTTTCGATGTCGAGCCCGGCCTGCTTGCCGAAGTGAATGCCTTCCGCCAGGCCCTGGACGATGCCGGCGATGCAGATCTGGTTGATCATCTTGGTCAGCTGTCCCGCGCCAACCGGTCCCATCAGGCCGACCATTCGCGCATAGGCGTCGATGACGGGACGGGCTTTGTCGAAGACGGCCTCATCGCCGCCGCACATGACGGTCAGCACGCCGTTTTCGGCACCGGCCTGTCCGCCGGAGACCGGAGCATCGATGAAGCCGATGCCCTTTTCCTTGGCGGCCGCATAGAGCTCGCGCGCGACTTCGGCGCTCGCGGTCGTATTGTCGATCAGGACCGAGCCCGCCTTCATGCTTGAAAGCACGCCATTTTCGCCCGTCGTTACCGAGCGCAGATCGTCGTCATTGCCGACGCAGGTAAAGACGAAGTCGGCGTCTGCAGCCGCCTCGGCCGGGGTAGGGGCGAACTTGCCGTCATATTGCTTGGCCCATGCCTCGGCCTTGGCGAGGGTGCGGTTGTAGACGGTGACGTCATGACCGCCCTTGACCTTCAGATGCCCAGCCATGGGATAGCCCATGACGCCCATGCCGATGAACGAGACCTTTGCCATATCGTAACTCCCTGACCGAACTTGTTTCGAAGGCTTAGCGGAAAGGCCAGAGCGACGAAAGACCGATTTGTCGGGTAACTTGTCACTGTGGCACATGATTTGGAATACGATTTCTGAATTCAGTAGATATCGGAATGTAATTTCGATTCTGGTGCGAATCTTCATAATATCCTTTGTCGATATAATCTATGGATTTGCGATCTTAGGCCATCGACAACAAGCCGATGGCAGCGGAAGCGCCGAGGCCTCATGAAAAAGGGATCTTCGATGATTTCGCGCAGACAGACACTCGGCCTCTTCGGCGCCGCGGCGGCCGCCTTCGCCTTGCCTTCCATTCGTTCGGCGCGAGCGGCGGCGGCAACGACGCTCCGCATCGGCTGGCAGAAGAATGGCGTCCTGGCATTGGCCAAGCGCAAGAGCGCGCTGGAAAAGCGGCTCTCCGATCGCGGCATTTCGGTCGAATGGTCGGAGTTTACGTCCGGTCCGCCGCTGCTTGAGGCTCTCGGCGCGGGGGCGCTCGATTTCGGCGCCACCGGTGACGTGCCGCCACTTTTTGCGCAGGCCGCCAACGGCAATCTGCTCTATGTCGGCCTCTATACCGGCAGCCCCGAAAGCTCCGCTATTCTTGTGCGCAAGGACTCCCCGATCCAGACGCTTGCCGATCTCAAGGGCAAGAAGGTTGCATTCAAGCGCGGCTCCAGTGCTCACAATGTCACCGTCAAGGCGCTGCGCAAGGGTGGCCTGACGATCAACGATGTTCAGGCGCTCGACCTCGCGCCGCCGGACGCCTCGGCCGCCTTCAAGACGGGCGCCATCGATGCCTGGTCCATCTGGGACCCCTATCTCGCGATTGCCGAAGCCGATCCCGATACGCGCATCCTGACGACGGCGCGCGGCATCGTCGATTCCTTCAGCTATTTCCTGGCGAACAGCGATTTCACCAAAGACAATCCGCAGGTCATCGTCGACGTCATCGATGAACTGGCGAAGGTCGGGGCGGCCGCGCAGTCGAATCTGGACGACACGGTTACGGCCTTGTCCGAAATCACCGGCGTTCCGGCCGATGTGACGCGCGTGACGCTGACGCGACCGGGCGCCGATCTCGGCGGTGTCTCGACGATCACCGATGCGGCGATCGCCTATCAGCAGGGGCTGGCCGACGAGTTCTACAATCTCGGGATCGTGCCGAAGAAGCTGACCGTGACTGACATCGTCTGGCGGCCGAAGGCCAGCTGAGGCGGCCGGGCGCCGACAGATCCCGCCTGCACCTGAAACACTACAGGTGCAGGCTTTGTCGGCAAAAATATTTCGTCAAACACCGGCGATTAGAAAATCCATATTGTCGATATAATCAATAGTCTATGTCACTATCCGGGTCGAGCATCGGGAAGTGGCTCCCGACCACGCGCAGCAGAAGGCAGGAAGCTTCATGACCGCGATCGCAAAACCCATCGATTTCCTTTGGTTCATTCCGACCTCCGGCGACGGCACCTATCTTGGCACCGGCGATCTCAATCGCGGGCCGGAGATCGGCTATCTCCAGCAGATCGCACAGGCGGTGGATCGGCTTGGCTATACCGGCGTTCTCCTGCCGACGGGTGTATCCTGCGAAGAGTCCTTCGTGACGGCGGCAGCGCTTTCGGCCCATACGCAGAAGCTGAAGTTCCTCGTTGCGATCCGCCCCGGCACGGCCTCACCGGCCTATTATGCGCGCCTTGCCTCGACGCTCGATCGCGTTTCGAATGGCCGCGTGCTGCTCAACATCGTCGTTGGCGGCAGCCCGGCAGAGCTGGCGGGCGATGGTATTCATCTCGAACATGACGAACGCTACGCTCATGCGGACGAGTTCTTCCATGTCTGGGAGGAACTGCTGGAGAAGGGGTCCTCGACGTTCAAGGGCAAGTATATTACGGCGACGAATGCAAGGCTCGGCCTGCCGCCGGTGCAATCGCCGCGGCCGCCGCTCTATTTCGGAGGGTCTTCCGATGCCGGCATCGAGTTCTCTGTCGGCCGCGTCGACAAGTACCTGACCTGGGGCGAGCCGCCGACGCAGGTGGGCGAGAAGATCGAGAAGGTAAGGGCAGCAGCCGCGAAGCGCGGACGCGAGGTCAGCTTCGGCATCCGCCTGCATTTCATCGTCCGCGAGACCGATGAGGAGGCATGGGCGGCAGCCGACAAGCTGATTTCCAAGCTCGACGACGAGACGATCCGCGAAGCGCAGGAGCAATTCGTCAAGCAGTCCGACTCCGTCGGGCAGAAGCGCATGGCGGCGCTGCATGGCGGGCGACGCGACAAGCTCGAAGTCTCGCCGAACCTCTGGGCCGGCGTCGGGCTTGTGCGCGCCGGTGCGGGCACGGCGCTTGTCGGCTCGCCGAAGACGGTGGCCGCGCGATTGCGGGAATATCAGGAGCTCGGCATCGAAACCGTGATCGGCTCCGGCTACCCGCATCTGGAGGAAGCCTATCGCGTCGCCGAATTGCTGTTCCCCGAACTCGGTCTGAACCAGGCGCAGCAGCGCGCCGGTTTCCGCAACGAATTCGGCGCCAAGCAGATTTTTGCCGGCGGTAGCCATGGCGGCAATCTGAAAGTCGTTTCCGGCTCGTAACGCCAGCTAGAGAGGGAGATCCCTATGTCGGCATTCGACACGTCCTTCGTCCGCGTGGGCACGGAACGCCGCGCGCGCCCGGCCAAGGCGGCTCGGCAGGCCATCTCGCTTCAGAGATTCTTGCCTTTCCTGCTGCCCGTCGTTGTCATTGCGGCGTGGCAGCTCGGCTCATCATTCGGATGGATCTCCACCCGCATCATGCCGTCGCCGGCGGCCGTCGTGGTCGCCTTCTGGCAGACCACGATCTCCGGCCAGCTACCGAACAATATCCTCGTCAGCGCCGGACGCGCTTTCGCCGGCCTGCTCGTCGGCGGTTCGATCGGCTTCCTGCTCGGCATCGCCAATGGCGTATCACGGCTGTCGGAACAGTTGACCGATACGACGCTGCAGATGCTGCGGACCATTCCGCATCTCGCCATGGTGCCGCTCGTCATTCTCTGGTTCGGGATCGGCGAGGAATCGAAGCTGTTCCTGACGGCGCTCGGCGTGCTCTTCCCGATCTATCTCAACACCTATCACGGCGTGCGCAATGTCGATCGCGGGCTGATCGAGATGGGACGGGTCTACGGGATGAGCAACTGGACACTGTTCCGGAAGGTTATTTTCCCCGGCGCGCTTCCGTCCATCCTCGTCGGTTTACGATTTGCCCTCGGCATCATGTGGCTGACGTTGATCGTAGCAGAATCGATCGCGGCATCGTCTGGGATTGGCTACATGGCCAACAATGCCCGCGAATTCGGCATGACCGACGTCGTCGTCCTGACACTGGTCATCTATGCCATCCTCGGCAAGCTTGCCGATGTCGTTGCAAGGGCGATTGAGCGCAGGGCCCTGCGCTGGAATCCGGCCTATCAGAATTGAGGAGCCTGTCATGAGCGCCATCGCAATAGATCGGCCACGGACCGAGTCCGCAAATATTGCCTCGCAGATTGCGAGCGCCGCAGCCATCCATATCAAGGGACTGGAGAAGAGTTTCGGAAACAACCGCGTTTTGCGCGGTATCGATCTCGATATTCCCGCCGGCCAGTTCGTTGCGGTCATCGGTAAGAGTGGTTGCGGCAAGAGCACGCTCCTGCGCATCCTGATGGGGCTGGAAGAGCCGAGCGCCGGTTATCTTCGGTTCGATACGGCCGAAGGCAGCGATGCGCAACCCAATACGCGCATCGTCTTTCAGGAGCCGCGCCTGCTGCCCTGGTTCTCCGTCGCTGACAATGTCGCGGTTGGCTTGGGCGAAGGGGTGCCGCAGGATATTTCGCGCCGGGAAACGGTTTCCGTTCTTTCCGAGGTGCAGCTGGCCGAGAAAGCCGGCGAATGGCCCTCCAGTCTTTCCGGCGGCCAAAAGCAGCGTGTGGCGCTTGCCCGAGCGCTTGTCAGCAAGCCTGGTATCCTCGCACTGGATGAGCCGCTCGGTGCGCTGGATGCCCTGACGCGCATCAGTATGCAGGAATTGCTGAACCGCGTCTGGCGCGAACTCGGCTTTACTGCCGTGCTCGTGACGCATGACGTCAGCGAGGCGGTGCATCTGGCCGATCGTGTCGTGGTGCTGGATGAAGGCCGGATCGTGCTCGATCTCGATATTCCCCATCCGCACCCCCGCCACCACGGCAATCCCGCCTTGGCGGAGCTCGAAGGGCAGCTGCTCGCGGCGATCCTCGGCGAGACACGTAGCTAGTTCGGCGAACTGCCGTCTGCCTCGACGAAAAGTCGGAGATTGTCGAAGCCGATTTCCGTGCCCATGAGGCGCGAGCCGTTATCGCTGTAGCCGTCAAGAAAGACGACTTGTTCGACGAAGGTCATCTTCGTGCCGCCGGGCTCGGAGGTGAAGTTGATGGTTGCCAGCGATACGGAGATTCTGAAGTCGTCGAGCATCATGTCGAAGGCATAGATGAAGCGCTCGTTCTCGACGACATCGATGTACCGCGCCTGATAGGCATGCACGACGCCATCCGCCGAGGCGACGCGATTGCGTTCGCTGCCGCCGGTACGGAAATCGAGCTGGAATTCCAGCGGCTTCCAGCCTTCATGACAGGCAAACCATTGCCGCTTCTGTTCCGGTATTGCCCAGGCGTTGAAGACCTTCGATAGTGGTGCCTTGAAATGGCGCTCTATGGTGATGGTCGTATGGTCTGTCGATCGTTTGCTCATTCGTCTGCCATCTCCGTCGAAGTATCGCTAAGAAAGAGATCCAGGCGGTCGAAGGCCTGGTTCCAAGATGCCTTGTGCTCCGTAATCCATCGCTCGACGGATGCCAGCGCCTCCTTGCGAAGGTGATAGGTCCGCACCCGGCCGGCCTTTGCCGACAATACCAGGCCGCTCGTCTCCAGCACTTGCAGATGCTTCATCACGGTCGGCAGCGCCATGTCGAGCGGCTCCGCCAGCTCGGTGACGGAGGCGGGGCCACGGCCCAGCCTATCGATCATGCCTCGGCGGCTCTGGTCGGAGAGAGCCTGGAACATGCGGTCGAGCGCCTGCTGTTCCTCAAGCATTCGGCTTTTCCGGCCGGAACTGTGCCGGCAGTTTCTCGCGGTAGGGATAGTATCGGAAATAGGGCATGGCTTCCTGGAGTACGCGGGCGAAGGACGGGCGGTCGAGCAGACGCTGATAATAGGCTTTTAGCCGACCATGTTCTTCGCCAAAGGGAACAAGGGTTTCGGCGTAGAATAGGGCCGGTGCGGCGGCGCAATCCGCCATGGTCACGTTCTCTCCGGTGATCCAGGTTTTCCCGTCCAGCTGCTTTTCGATCATTTCATAGGCGGTGCGTAGCAGCGATTGTGCTTCGGCGACGCTTTGCGCACTCCGGTCTTTATCTGCCCGGCGCACGTCGGCGACGATCGCTTGCATCGGCTCCTGCACATAAAGGTCGAAAAAGCGGTCCCAGAGCCGGACGCACAGGGCATCCGAGAGCTCTGTCGGCAATAGCTGGATTGCGCCGGGATAATGCCGATCGAGATATTCGATGATGATGCTGGTTTCGGGAATGGTGCTATCAAGCGCTTCGTCGCGCAGCACCGGAAATTTGGCGAGCGGCCAGAGCCGCGCCAGCGAGGCGCGCGATTCCGCATTGCCAAGATCGATGATCCGGCTTTCGAATGGTGTGCCGTTTTCATAGAGCGCCATCAAGACCTTGTGGCAGAACGAGGCGAGCGGATGCTGGTAGAGAATAAGGGACATGCGACGACCTCTCCAAAATCAAGGTTCGAGCTGATACTTATCTGAATGGCTAAGTATCAGCTCGGCGGTCGCGATGCAAGGAAATAGTTATCCAAATGGATAACTATTATTTCTGCTGAATGCGGTTGTCTCAATCCGCAAGCAGGCGGGCGATGATCAGATGACCCGGTGTCGGTTGGCCGTCTTCCATGCGGACATTGATATCGGTGATTTCGACGAGCTCGAAGCCGGTCGCGGCCAGCCGTTCGCGCACGTAAGCTTCGGAATGGGCAAAGCGCTGGTGCGGGCCGACCATATAGGGCCTTCCGGCCATGGTCGCGTCGGGCAGGGTCTCGGAGGAGAAGATGAAGAGGCCGCCCGGCACCATGTTTTCGGCCGCGCCAAAAAAGAGGGGTTCCAGCGCGCCGAGATAGGGCAGGACATCGGTCGCGGTGATCAGATCGAAGGCGTCTTCATCGTTATCGTCGAGGAAATCCTCGACTTCGGCGACGAAGAGCGTCTCGTAGACGTCCTTTTCATGGGCGACTTCGACCATGTTCTCGGAGATGTCGATGCCGGTGATGTCCTCGACGATGTCTCGCAGGGTGCCGCCCGTCAGGCCCGTGCCGCAGCCGAGATCGAGCATGCGTTTGAAGGGGCCGAGGCCGAGCGCCTGCAAACGCTGGCGAACGAGGACGGGCACGTGATAGCCGAGCTGCTCAACCAATACATCTTCGAAAACTTCGGCATGCTGGTCGAACAGGGTCTCGACATAGGCATCGGGTGCCTTGACCGGCGTTTCGCCACGACCCATCGAAGCGATGCGCACGGCAGCGCCGCCATGGTCTTCCGGATCGAGGGCCAGCACCTTTTCATAGGCTTGAACCGCGGCGTCGATATCGCCCGCCTTCTCCAGCGCCAGCGCCTGGTTATAGGCTTCCGCCAGCGCGTCTTCGTCGATCTTCTTCTTTGCCATGGTTACAGGCCCTTCCTTTTGTCCCGCAGGCATTAAGACGCCTGATCAGCTTTTGCAATGCTTGCTAAGCAGGAGCAGAATATCGCTCTCGGTCAAGGCGAGTTGGGGGACGCTATCCGAACAAAAAATAAGGGAGGAACAACAATGGATACCGAATTGACCGCACCAAGCCCGGCAGGCGGTCCAAATGGTGGCCCGGCGGAGCGCGCGCGCCCGGCCTTACCGGCGACATCGACCGAGGTCACCAACACGTTGACCCATTACTACCGAGGCGAACTGGCGAGAATGACCAGCTGGCGCGACCGTATCGATCGCACGTCGAACTGGGCGATCACGGTGGTCGCGGCTCTGCTTTCCGTATCGCTGTCGACACCGTCGTCGCATCACGGGGTACTCTTGTTCGGGATGATGCTGATCACGCTGTTGCTGATGATCGAAGCGCGGCGCTATCGCTTCTTCGATGTCTATCGTTCGCGGGTGCGGCAGCTTGAGCGGCACTACTTTGCGCAGATTCTCGCGCCGCAAGCCGAGCTCAATTCCGATTGGGCATTGCCGATTGCCACCAGCCTGCGGTCGCCGCGACTGCTGCTCAGCCACGCCGAGGCGGCGCAGCGGCGGTTGCGGCGCAATTACTGTTGGATGTACGCGATCCTGCTGCTCGCATGGATCTTGAAGATTTCGACGCCGAGGCTGCAGACGGACGGGCTGACGCAGGAGCGGGCGCATTCATGGAGCTACATTGCCGACAATGCCGCCCTCGGACCGATGCCGGGCCTGATTGTCATCGTGATCGTGGCCGCCTTTTACGCCGCCATTGTTTACGGCACGCTCCATCGCGGACCTGACGACGGGGATTTCGTCCATGGCGAGGCGCACGTCTGATGGTGGCCGCTCAGCCGGCAGGCTATGCCGCGCGCGCGGGTCGATGCCTCAATGCAGAATGAACTCGCCTTTCACGGCGCGCCATTCGGTTGCTGAAATCAGCTTGCGATGGACATAGCGCACGGAATGAAGCGGACCATCCAGCGTCTCCTGCCAGAATTTCAGGAAGCCGCGCATTTCCGGGAAATTCGGGGCGAGGTCGTAGTCCTGCCAGATATAGGTCTGGAGAAATTGCGGGTGGTCGGGCAGGCGGTAGAAGATCTGTGCCGTCGTCAACCCATAACCCTGCAACTGCTTTTGCATGTGGTCGTGCATGAGCTTTCTCTTTCCGTTCCCATTCTTCGTGACTCATGGTCACGGGGATATGGAAACAGCTCATGGTAAACTCAAGCTTTACAAAACTGTCATGAAGGTAATTTTATTCACAGAAATCAATATGTTAGCAGCGACACTCTGAGAGTGCTGCCAAAGGCGGAACTTTCGCCGCCGCCTTTGATGGATCAGCGCTTGAGGTGCCGGGTCAGCCGGCCTTCCATCCGCGCCCAACCGTTGCGCATGAGCTCGACGATCACGAGATAGAAAATCGCCGCCCAGAGATAGATCTGGTAGTCGTATGTGCGCGAGAAAGCGTAGCGAGTTTCGCCCATCAGGTCGTAGACGGTGATGATGGAGACGGTTGCCGAACTCTTGATCAGCAGGATGATCTCATTGCCGTAGGGACGCAGTGCGACGATGAGCGCCTGGGGAATAATGATCTTGCGGAAGGCGATCCATGTATGAATGCCAAGCGCGCTTGCCGCTTCCGTCTGTCCCTTCGGCACGCTCTGAATGGCCGCCCGGACGATTTCGGTCTGATAGGCGGCTGTGTTGAGCGTCATGGCAAAGACGCCGCAGTAGAAGGGGTCCTTGAAGAACCACCAGAGACCGATATCCTCGAAGAACCAGCGAAAGCTCGGAAAGCCGTAATAGACCATGAAAATCTGGGCGAGCAGCGGCGTGCCGCGGAACAGATAGACATAGCAATAGGTCAGCGTGCTCAAAATCCTGTTGCTCGACATGCGGGCATAGGCGAGCGGCATCGACAGGATCGCGCCGAGGACGAAGGATATGGCGACCAGCTTGACCGTGATCCAGAGGCCGTGCAGGAGCCGCGGGCCGTAGGTTTGAAGTTTGTCAGGGTCCCAGCCGGTGATGACCATCGAGATCAGGGCGATGCCGAGAATGGCCCACAGCGTCAGGAAGAAATAGCCGGCGATGGCGGATTTAGAGAGTTTCCGAGCCGTCTTCGGCGGTGCGGGCTGTGCCGCGATCAGAACTTCGGCATGGCTCATCGGCGAACCTCCGCGCGTTTGGCCCATCGATCGAGATAGAAGAGGCCGATCGAGGAAATGACGGCCAATGTCAGATAGAAGAGGCAGGCGATTGAATAGAAAGTGAAGGGCGCCTTGGTCGAGCGCACGGCAATGCCCGTCTGTCTGATGATATCGGCAAGACCGATGATCGAGACGTAGGACGTATCCTTCAGCAGGTTCATCCAGAGGTTTCCAAGGTTCGGCAAGGAAATGCGGACCAGCTGCGGCAGGATGATCAGCCGCATCGTGCGCACGCGATGGAAGCCGAGCGCGTCCCCCGCCTCGTATTGGCCCTTTGGGATAGCCTTGAACGCGGACACCAGCACTTCCGAACAATAGGCGGAGAAGACGATCGCCAGCGCGACCATGCCGGCGGCAAAGGCATTGATTTCGATCGGACCGTCATAGCCGAATTTCGCCAGCACTGATTGCAGCAGGATCTGCATCCCGTAGTAGATGATGAAGAGCGTCAGCAGCTCCGGCAGGCCACGGAAAATCGTCGTGAACACGCCCGCGGCAAGCCGCAGCGACTTTTCTTCCGATTGCTGCGCAAGGGCGACGAAGAAGCCGATCACCAGTCCCAGCGGCAGCGTCGCCAGAGAGACGGCAATGGTAATCTTCAGACCGCCGGCAAGCTCATCGCCCCAGCCGTTGCCGCAGGCCAGCATCGTGTTCTGGAAGAACACACTGAACACACCGGCCGGACCACACAATGGGTCAAAAATCGTAGTCAACCAGGTCCAAAAAGAACCGAGGGCGGAAAACAATCCGCTCATGCTGTATTTCCCCTAGCGGCTTTTGCCGCGTTTCTGCTTATATTCTTTTCGTTGTCAAACAAAAACGGCGGAAGGGCAAGCTTCCGCCGTCGTCTTTTCCAAGGAAATCGACGGGCGATCAATCGCCGTAGACGTCGAAATCGAAATACTTGTCCTGAATCTTCTTGTAGGTGCCGTCGGCGCGGATCGCGGCGATCGCGGCGTTCAGCTTGTCCTTGAGAGCCGTGTCGCCCTTGCGGATGGCGATGCCGGCGCCGGCGCCATTGACGACCGGGTCGATCTTCAGCGTGCCGAGCATCTTGCAGCAGCTGCCGGCATCCGACTTCACCCATTCCGACAGAACGACGACGTCGTCAATGGCGGCATCGATGCGGCCGTTGCCGAGGTCGAGCTTGTATTCGTCGGCCGACGGATAGAGCTTCAGTTCGGCGTCCTTCAGGTGAACGGTGGCATAGTTGGCGTGGGTCGTGGAGGACTGGGCGCCGATGGACTTGCCCTTCAGGGCTTCATCGGTCGCTTCCTTGATGGTCGAATCCTTCGGAACGGCGATCGCCGGCGGCGTGTTGTAGATCTTGTTGGTGAAGTCGACGATCTTCTCGCGTTCCGGCGTGATGGACATGGAGGAGATGACCGCGTCGAACTTCTTGGCCTGCAGGGCCGGGATGATGCCGTCGAAGTCCTGATTCACGAAAGAGCACTTGACCTTCATCTGATCGCAAAGAGCATTGGCTACATCAATGTCGAAGCCGACGAACTTGCCGCCTGCTTCGAGCGATTCGAAGGGCGGGTAGGTGGCGTCGGTGCCGAAGACGATCGTGTCGCCGTCGGCAAGCGCTGCGCCGGCGACGAGCGACATCGCGGCGAAGGATGCAGCGGCAAAAAGACGAGTGGAGATGCGCATATTGACCCTCTCTGTTGGTGGCCGACGGCCCATTATTGTTTTTGGCAGGCGGCTCGAGTGGAGCGGGCCGGTGGCCCGCCTTGCGGCGATATTCGTACTTTTTTTCTGGAAAATGCAACTGGAATTACGAGGGCAACCCGCCTTTGCGCAATGCCGCCGCAATTCAAACGCGCCAAAGGGAAATCTGAACGAAAGCCATCCGCTACGTTCAGCCAGGGTTAATTGCGGCAACCTAATAGTGCGGGAACATATAGCGGCCTGCCGCGATTCAGCCTCATGAGAACCGAAAATCGGCCTCCTTCGTGAGGCAATCGCCTTGCCCGCTGAGATTCGCAATTCGGCGGACAAAGATCATAAGAGGAGACCCCATATGGGAAAGCGATCCAGACTTTTTGCCAGCGCCGCGTTTCCGCTGCTTTCGCTATCGCTCGCATTAGAGCCGGCAGCAGCAGCGGCGCTTCGTGAACAGCCCATCGCGCCGTTAAACAATGGTATCGTCGGTGTGACCACGGTCGCCGCCAACTCGAGTTTCGAGGTGGCGCAGCAGGAAGCACCGGCTGCTCAGCCCGACGAAGAGCAGCTCAAGCACAAGAAGCCTGCCGAGGGCGGAGAGGGCGAACCGCAGGGTCAGAAGCATCAGGGCGGCGCCGAACAGCAGCATCAGATGAAGCAGGCCGAGCCGGAAGGCGAGCCGCAACAGAAGGCGCCGAAGCAGCAGCAGCCGGAAGCCCAGCCGCCAAAGGCAGAGCATCAGCAGCCCGCGGAACAGGAGCAGCCGAAGCCGCAGAAGCAGCAGCCGGCCGCAGAGGCACAACCCGAGCCGCCGAAGAAGCAGCGCCAGCAGCCTGCGGAGGAGCCGCAGGCTCAGCCGGAGGCCAAGCCGCAACCGAAGGCCGTTGCTCCCGAGGCCGAGCCGGAAGCGCCGCAGCCGAAGCCGAAGGCCAAGCAGCCGGAAGCCAAGCAGCCCGAGGCAGAACAGCCGGCCGAGGCTCCGCAGCCGAAGGCAAAGCAGCAGCCTGCCGAAGAGGCTCAGCCTGAAGCCAAGCCACAGCCCAAAGGCAAGCCTCAGCCGAAGGAACAGCCCGCGCCGGCACAGAATGAAGCCCCTGCGGCACAGCAGCCACAGAACCAGGAGGCTCAGCCCGGAAAGCAGGCGCAGCCTGAAGCCAAGCCACAGCCCAAGCAGCAAGGTCAGACCGAGAACCCGGCAAAGCAGCCGGCTGAGCAGCAGCCTGCACCCGCAGGCGAGCCGGCGCAGGGCCACAAGGCTCAGCCGGGAGCCGAGGCACAGCCTGGAACGAAGGGCCAGCCCGAAGCCCAACCCGCAACGCCCGGCGCCCAACAGGGACAGAAGGGTGGCGACAAGACCCACGGCAAGCAGCCGCAGAACCAGCAGCAAGGCGAGCAGCCCGCCGCCAATCCGCAGCAGCCGGCCCAGAAGGGCGAGCAGCCGCAGGGACAGCCCGCACAGACCGGCAACCAGGCGACGCCGCAGCCCGGCAAGCAGCAGCCGGCAGCCAATGGCGCTGAGACACCCGCCCAGGGTGGTGCAACGACTCCGGCCGCCAACGGCAACGGCCAGCAGGCCGGCGAAATCCAGGTGCCTCCGGCCGAGCAGGTCTCGCCGCAGGAGCTGGAGCGCCGCAAGAAGATTGCCGAGGACCCAGCGTCCGCCAAGGGCCCGGTCATTCTGCCCGTTGAAAACGGCAGCGCTGTTCTCGACAGCCAGAAGGATGCGGTTCGTCGTGGCGAGCATCTGAACAACGGCCAGAATCCTGGCGCTCCGGGAGCTCAGGGTGGTCGTGGGCAGGGCCAAAACGGCCAGGGTCAGGGCCAGAACGGTCAGGCACAGAATGTTCCGGGCCAGCAGCCGCCTCCGGCCTACACGAAGCCGCCGGCATCCGATGCGGATGCGCAGCGCGTGACGGGTGGCGGTCAGCCGCAGCCGCCTGTCAAGATCGAGGCCGTAACCAGCGAACAGGGCCGCCGGATCGATCGCCGGCCGGATTTTGTCGCGCCGCAGGGGCCGCAAGGAACGATCGTCCAAACCATCATCAATCAGGACAATCGCACCGTCATCAACGTCGACAACACCTATGTCGTTCGACATGATGACAGCGACCGCTTCGTCCGCGATGGTGAGCGTCCGAGCTATGAGCAATTGTCGCGGGATCGCTACCGTGAGACGATCGATCGGCCTGACGGCGATCGCATCGTGACCATTCGCAACCGCTACGGCGATATCATCCAGCGTTCCCGCATCGATGCTCGCGGCCGTGAATACGTGCTGTTCTATTCGCCGGAGCTGGAAGACCAGCCGGATCACGACGATTATTTCCGCGATCCGGGCGACAGCCTGCCGCCGATGCGTCTGCTCATTCCGTTGAGCCAGTACATCATCGACACGGCGTCGAACCGCAACGCTGACTACTACGACTTCCTGCGTGAGCCGCCGGTCGAGCCGGTCGAGCGCATCTATTCGGTCAACGAGGTCCGTTATTCGGCTCGTATCCGCGACAAGATCCGCCGTATCGACCTCGACACGATCACCTTCGCAACGGGCAGTGCCGACATCCCGATGTCTCAGGCGAGCACGTTGCGCGGCGTCGCCGACGGCATTTCGAAGATCATCCAGCGCGATCCGACCGAAACCTTCCTGATCGAAGGTCACACGGATGCGGTGGGCTCGGCCCAGAGCAACCTGATCCTGTCTGACCGCCGTGCCGAATCGGTCGCCAACGTTCTGTCGGATGTCTATGGCATTCCGGCGGAGAACCTGGTGACCCAGGGTTATGGCGAGCAGTATCTCAAGGTGAATACGCTCGGACCATCGCAGGAGAACCGCCGCGTCACCATCCGCCGCATCACGCCGCTGGTCCGTCCGGTTGCGTCCAATCGGTAAGCGCTAGGCTACATTGAAAGAGAAGGGCCGTCGGGAAACCGGCGGCCTTTTCATTTCGGCGATTTGCCGAGGTCGACCATCTTGGCGATGAAATCGGCGATCGAAACCGTGTCGTTGAGGTCGAAGACTGCGAGTGAGCCGGCGTCCTCAACTGAATGGTCCGCGGCGATGGCGACGATATGAGGGTCCTGCGGAGAAAGCGGTTCCCGCTTGGCGGCCTCCAGACGGCGGGCCTCGATCTTCGGGATGGGCTCTCGCTTATAACCCTCGATCAGAACGAGATCGCAAGGGGCGAGACGCGCGAGTATTTCCTCGAAACTCGGCTCGGGCTCGCCGCGCAATTCATGCATGATGGCGTAGCGCGTGCCGGAAACGATGGTGACTTCATGCGCTCCCGCCTCGCGATGACGGAAGCTGTCGGCGCCGACTTTGTCGATGTCGAAATCATGATGTGCATGCTTGATGGTGGAGATCCGATAGCCGCGTTGGGTGAATTCCGTCACAAGGCGCACGGCAAGCCCGGTCTTGCCGGAATTCTTCCAGCCGGCGATGCCAAAGATCTTGGGGCGGGAGTTCGTCATGGCATGTTTTCCAAAGCTGCCAGCCATGTCTTCGCTTCGGCGAGATCAGCTGGCGTATTGATGTTGAAGAAGGGGTCGAGAGCACCGATCGACGTTTCGATCGCAGGAAAATCGACCCGCCGGACGTTATGCCGGGCGAGGAAATCCCTGATGCGCCGCTTCTCGTCGGAGACGATCCAGCGCTCCAGATCTGGAGCGGCCGAGACGGGCCAGAGGCCAAAAACAGGATGGTCCTGGCCGAGCGATACGGCAATGGCAATCTCATCGAGGTCCTGAATGGCGTTGGCAAGGCGCGCGACAAGGTCAGGCGGAAAGAAGGGCGTATCTATGGGGATTGTGGCGACATGCGAGACCTGCGGATAGCGCGATAGGGTGTCCTGCATCGCGGCGAGCACACCGGCAAGCGGCCCTAATTTGCCGGGAATTCTATCGGGAACGAGAGCCATTTCCAAGGTATCGGGCCAATCGGCGTCCGCATTCAGGGCAATCGGCCTATGTTGCTGCCGCGCGACCTTGGAGGAAACGCGAGCCAGCAGGCTCTCGCCCGCGAGCGATACGAAAGCCTTGTTTGTGCCCATGCGGCTTGATCGGCCGCCTGCAAGCAACACAACGGGAATGTCTTCAGGTTTGGCGATGAAACCGGGCATGATTGCGACCTCAGGCGGGAACGCGGGGCTTTGATTCCTGTGCAACGGGCTCGGCCGCCCGCCGCTTGCTTTCCCGATAGAAGGTATAGATGCCGGAAGCGATGACAATGACTGCGCCGATGACAGCCCATCCATCGGGCACTTCGCCAAAGGCGATCAGGCCGAGCATAGCCGACCAGATCAGACTGAGATAACGGAAGGGGGCGATGAATGAGATTTCGCCCGTGCGCATGGCCAGTATGACAGCCTGATAGCCGATCAGCACCAGAACGGAGGCCAGCAGGATCTGAAGAAGCGCTGTCCCCTCGACGGGCTGCCAGCCGCCGAGGGGAGCGATGCTCAAGGCTCCGAATATGGATATGGAGACAGCGGTGCAGAGCGTGACCATCAGCGATGGCACTTCCTTGTCGATGCAGCGCGTCGCCAGATCGCGGGCCGCAGTCGCGAACATGCAGGTGATGACGAGGAGAGCCGCGGTGTTGAACCCGTCGGGGCCCGGCCGGATGATGATGAGCACGCCGACGAAGCCGACGACAATCGCCGACCAGCGCCGCCACCCCACAGGCTCCTTCAGAAAGATCATCGCGCCGAGCGTGACCGCCAGCGGCACAGCCTGCTGAATGGCCGAGGCATTGGCAATCGGCATCATTCCAAGGGCAGTAATATAGGTTATCGCCGCCAGCGCCTCGCAGGCGATCCGCAGCGCAATCATTGGCTGCAGAATGACCTTCCATCTGCGCAGCGCACCCATGCGGCGGGCGAGGAGATAGACGAAAAGGGTCGTGAATAACCCGCGGATGAAAATGATCTCGCCCGCGTTCATCGTGGCGATGACCGACTTCGACAAGGCGTCGCTGCAGGAAAAGCCGGCCATGGATACGGCCATGAGAAGTGCGCCCTGCGTATTCTTGGTCAGTCGCATGAGAAATATGAGTCCCCCGATACACCTATTTGGATTAGCGCTGTTTTCCGCAAATTGGAATCGGTTGCCCTGTGGTTGCGGTTGAAATCGATTGTGCGATGCGGCGGAGTTGTCACGAAAATGAGGGGTTTTTCGCGCATTGGTCGCGAAATGGTGCGTCGGTTGTAGAATTTTTGCAATGCGACGGGGTTTTAGGCGGCCGATTAATTCTTATTCAATCTTATTTCCCGAGGCTCGCAGCGGTTTTGCATGAGGCAGAAGCACCTACCGCAGCGCAGCAGGAATGACGATCCCGCCTTCGCTGGAGATTTTTAATAATCCAGTTGAGGCGCCGCATGTTTTTCATTGATCGTCTTTTGCAAGGCCGCAGGATTGTCACCAAGGTTCTTATTTTCGTGGTGCCGCTGGTGGTTCTCATCGCCGGTGTCGGCCTCGTCGGTTATCACACGGCCAATATTCTGAACGGTCATATGACCGTGACGCGCGCCACGATTGAAAATATCAGCGACTTCGAGAATCTGCAGGCAGCGCTGCAGGAATTCACGGGATCTCCATCCGAAGAGACCCGCCAGGGTCTGGCCGACAAGATCGATGCGCAGGAGCGGGGCGTGCTTCGCCTGAGCGGATTGCTGAGCGACGATCAGCGCGCCAAGATCGGGCCGGTGAGCGAGCTTGCCGCGAAGATGCGCACGCAGGAAGCCGCGCTGTGGTCCATCCGTCAGAAACAGGATAGCGACGTCGAGGCCATCCAGAAGGCCGTGCAGAACATCGAGGCGACCGCCAAGGCGGCCGGCAAGCAGATCGATATCATCCGCAAGGATTTCAGCGACAAGGAAACTTTCGCCAAGGAACTGCTCTACGATGCCGCTGCCTATAAGGGCCTGTCGGAGAAGATGAGCAATCTGCGTATCCAGGTGCAGATGGCCGCCGACTCAACTGAAGAGATTTCGGATGCGCGCACCTATGCGGACGCCATCTTGAAACAGGTGACCGTTTCCAAGGCGCTGGTCTCGAAGCGCGGCGCCAGCCTCGTTGCGAATGCTTCCGATGCAGCCGACAAGCTTGATGCGGTCTTGAAGGGCTCCGGCACGCCGGACCAGAAGGTTGAGGCCATGGGGCCGATCCTTCAGAGTTTCGTGAAGATCGAAGGCGAGATGACCCTGCAATCGGCCAAAAACAGCGATACCGCGGCCGATCGTTTCGTCAGCCTCGACAAGATCATCGATGGCCAGAAGGAGCTTTTGGACCACGTCGACCAGGCGCTCAGCATTGTCGATCGTCTGACGCTGCATGCGTCTCGCATGGAAAACGTTCGCGATGCCGCTTCGCGTGATCCGGTGCTTGCGGACCTCAAGGACCTGCAGACCGTTGCCGCCAGAATTTCGGAACTCGGGCAGACCAACGCCACCATGCGTGATTTGTCCGCGCACACGAAGCCGCTGATCGACGGCCTGGTCAATGGATCGGCCGACCTGCTGCAGACCTCGGCCGACTGGAAGACGACGCGGGTTCAGTCGAACGGCCTGCTTGCCGATGCGATGACCTCGCTGCGCGGCTTTGTCGCCCAGGCGCAGGAACTCGGCAAGGAAGACAGCGAGCGTTCGGCCAATGTCTCGGTCATCGCCATGATCGTCGGCACGCTGCTTGCCATCATCGGCGGCCTGATGCTTGTGGAAACCTTGCGCGGCCCGCTGAAGCGTGTCGCCGACGTCATGACGCGCCTTGCAAGCGGCGATCTGGAAGTGGCGATCGACGGTCGCAATCGCGGCGACGAGATCGGTGACATGGTGCGATCCGTCAGCGTCTTCCGCGATGCGGCACTTGAGAATGTCCGGCTGGAGCGCGAGGCGGAAAGCGCCCGTGCGCTCTCTGCGGAAGAGGCAGCCCGTCGTGCCGCCGAGCGTGCCCGCATCGAGGCCGAGCAGAAGCAGGCGCTCAATGCGTTGGCCGACGTTCTCTCCAAGCTTGCCGACGGCAATCTGGAAGAAGGCATGCGCGAAGACCTTTCCGCCGATTTCGTGGAGATGGCCTTCACCTACAATCATGCGGTCGAGGCGCTGCGCGAGACGCTGACTGATGTTCGCTACACGGCCGAGGAAATCAAGGGCGGCACCGGCAACCTCGCCATGTCGGCCGACGATCTGGCGCGGCGTACGGAACAGCAGGCTGCCGCTCTCGAAGAAAGCTCGCGGGCGCTGCATCGCCTCAGCGACGTTGTGCGTTCGACCGCCGATCGCGCCCGCCAGACGGCCAGCTCCGTCAACGAGACGCAGGCCTATGCGACGCAATCGGGCGAAGTGGTCGCCAAGGCCGTGGGCGCCATGAGCGAAATCAATCGCTCTTCCGAGAAGATCGCCACGATCATCGGCGTCATCGACGAGATCGCCTTCCAGACCAATCTCCTGGCGCTGAACGCCGGCGTCGAGGCGGCGCGTGCCGGCGAGGCGGGCCGTGGCTTTGCCGTCGTTGCCCAGGAAGTGCGCGAACTGGCGCAGCGCTGCGCCAATGCGGCAAAGGAGATCAAGGGTCTGATCTCGGCAAGTTCGGCCCAGGTGCAGAATGGCGTTCAACTGGTCGAGCAGACCGGTGCGGCGCTGGCCGAGATCATCAGCCATGTCACCGGCGTCCAGAGGCTTGTCGCGGATATTTCCTCCGCCACGACGGAGCAGTCGACGGGTATCGAGGAAGTGACGCGCGCCGTTTCGGAAGTCGAATTGATCACGCAGCGCAATGCGGCAATGGTCGAGGAGAACAATGCCGAGATCCATGGCCTGCGCCAGCGTGTCGACATGCTCTCAGAAAAGATCGATCGCTTCCGCACCGGCGACGGCGTCGCGGACTACGAGGATTACAGCGCAGCGAGCACGCGCCACCGCGCGGCATAAGCTGCATTGATCCGAAGATCAGCTAGAAATAAAGCGCCGGGCCAATGGCCCGGCGCTTTTCGTTTGAGCTGTTTTGGTGTTCGCGGAATTGCCGGAGAACTAGCGACCGAGATGCAGCGTTTCCCCATCGGCAGGGATCAGCAACCGCGCGGGATCGACACTTGCGGTCTCCGCCGTTTGACGAAGGTCGTGCCGCGTGACGGTTGCGTGGTCGAGCGCTTCCATATGCGTTGCGACGACGGTCGCGTTCGGGGCGAGGCGGCTGACTTCCAGCGTCTGGTGGTCGTCCATGACGATCAGATCCCCATCCCAGCGTGCGCCGCAGGAATGCGTGATGATGATGTCGGGCGAGACTTGCCGGATCGTCTCCACGACGGGAGGATAAAGTACGGTGTCGCCCGCCCAATAGACGGTGGGCTCACCTGACGCTTCCAGGGTAAAGCCGATCACGGGCCCCATTTTTTCGACGACGGGCCCGATGCCATGGCTGCCTTGCCTCGGCGTGATCGTCAGCCCTTGCCATATTGTTGATTGCGTGAGGGGCGCGACATTTGTGAAGCCGGCCTCCCCAATACTGTCTTCATCGCCGGGCTGGCAGAGGATCGGCAGTGATTTCGGCACGCGCTCCTTTGCAACGGCATCGAAATGATCGGTATGCAGATGCGAGACGATCACCAGCTCGACGCCTTCAAGGATATCGTCGATCGACTGGGGCAGTTCCGTCATCGGGTTCGGAGAGCGGCCTGTAAAGGATGGGAGGCTATGGCGCGGTGCGAAATAGGGGTCGATCAGGACAACATGGCCGCCATAGGTAATCTTCAGCGTCGCGTTGCGAATAAGCTCAAGCTGCATATCGATGTTCTCGGTGGGTTAGCCGCCGGTGACGCTCATATGGCGTGCGACGGCCGGTCGGTTGTGCGTGCGGTCGATAATGAAATCGTGCCCCTTGGGCTTGCGGGTGATCGCCTCGTCAATCGCGGCATGGAGCAGGGCATCGTCCTCGCTCGCGCGTAGCGCCGTGCGCAGGTCGGCTGCGTCGTTCTGTCCCAGGCACATATAGAGCGTGCCCGTGCAGGTCAGGCGGACGCGATTGCAGCTCTCGCAGAAATTATGCGTCATCGGCGTGATGAAGCCGAGCCTGCCGCCGGTTTCTGCAACTTCGACATAGCGGGCAGGGCCACCCGTCTTGTAGGGAATGTCGGTCAGGGTGAACTCACGCTCGAGATCGGCGCGCAATTCGGAGAGCGGCAGATACTGGTCCGTCCGGTCCTCCTCGATTTCGCCCATGGGCATGGTCTCGATGACCGTGAGGTCCATGCCGCGACCATGCGCGAACCGCAGCAGTTGCGGAATTTCCACGTCGTTGAAGCCCTTGAGCGCGACGGCGTTCAGCTTGATCTTCAGCCCGGCTTTCTGGGCAGCATCTATACCTTCCATGACCTTGGAGAAGTCACCCCAACGGGTGATGGCATGGAATTTGTCGGGATCGAGGGTATCGAGCGAGACATTGATGCGCCGGACGCCGCTATCATACAGCTCGTCGGCATAACGGGCGAGCTGCGAGCCGTTCGTCGTCAGGGTCAATTCGTCGAGCGCCCCATTCTGCACGCTCTCGCCGAGTTTCCGGACCAGAAACATGATGTTCTTGCGCACGAGAGGCTCGCCGCCGGTGAGCCTGATCTTGCGCGCACCCTTGGCGATGAAGGCGGAACAGAGCCGGTCCAGTTCTTCGAGCGTCAAGAGATCCTTCTTGGGCAGGAAGGTCATGTGCTCGGCCATGCAGTAGGTGCAGCGGAAGTCGCAGCGATCGGTGACGGAAACGCGCAGATAGGTGACGGCCCGCCCAAAGGGATCGATCATCGGGCCGGTATCAGCCGCCAGCGGCGATGCGTCGCCTATCGTACCAACGATGCTATTCACTCAAATCTCCATCATGCTGCTAATGTGTGCATAGGCGATTGTTGCGTCAAGGAAAATGACTTTCAATTATACTTGCGTACAGGCGAGTAGCGGCATAATTCTCGGCGATGCCTCTGAAACGCACGGAATATCGATGAGCACTGCCTGGCCGACCGAACTGCGAGTATCGAAAGACCGCCGTCACCTCGTGGTGGCATTCGATGACGGCACGCGCTTTGACTTGCCGGCCGAGATGTTGAGGGTGCTGTCGCCTTCGGCCGAAGTCCAGGGGCACGGGCCCGGACAGAAGGTCACCGTGCCGGGCAAGCGCAATGTTGGCATCATGTCCATGACGCCCACTGGCAACTATGCCGTGCGCATCGGATTCGACGACATGCATGATACCGGTATCTTCACATGGTCCTATCTGCGCGAGCTCGGAGAGAAGGGTCAGGAGCTTTTTTCGGCCTACGAGACCGAGCTGAAGGAAAAGGGTCTTAGCCGCGACCCAATCGGAAAGCCGCACTAGCACAATCTCCAGCAACTGAAAGAGGGGCGCAGGCATGATCCTTGGGGGTAGGGAAAACTGGCTTCGCGCCAAGGGCAGCAAGAACGAGAGCAAGGTCTCCTTCGTCGAACTGTTCTTCGATCTGGTCTTCGTGTTCTCGATTTCGCAGCTCGCGCACACCCTGGCGGAGCATTTCACGGTGCTCGGCGCTCTGGAAGCCATCATGCTGATCTTTGCGGTGTGGTGGGTATGGGTCTGCACGGCATGGGTCACCAACTGGCTCGATCCGGATCGTATGCCGGTGCGTATCATGCTGTTCACGCTGATGTTTGCCGGGCTCATCCTCTCGGCCGCTATCCCCGAGGCATTTGGTGAAAAGGCGATTTTCTTTGCCGGCGCCTATGTTTTCATGCAGGTCGGACGTTCGCTCTTCACGGTTTATGCCCTCAGGCACGCCAGCCAGTCGAACTATCGCAATTTCCTTCGCATCAGCAGCTGGTTCATCTTCTCCGGCATTTTCTGGATCGCCGGTGCGCTGATGGAAAACGAGACGCGGCTCATGCTCTGGCTGATCGCGCTGGTCATAGAATATTCGGCTCCGGCACTCGGATTTCGGGTTCCAGGCCTCGGCAAATCGACGGCCGCCGATTGGGATGTCTCCGGCGCCCATCTGGCCGAACGTTGCGCCCTTTTCATCATCATCTGCCTCGGCGAGGCGGTTCTGCAGGCGGGAAAGGTGTTTGCCGACCAGCCGGTCACGCCCTTGATCGTTGCGGTGTTCATTACCGCTTTCGTGGGTACGGTTGCCCTCTGGTGGATCTATTTTCAGTTCGGTCATGAAAGGGCGGCTCACCGCATCGAACATGACGAGACGCCCGGAAGCATGGCGCGGGTGGCCTTTACCTATGCGCATATCGCCATTCTTGCCGGCATCATGCTGAGCGTCGTCGGTGACGAATTCCTGTTCGCTCACCCGCGTGACCCCGCCGATATGCATGCCGCCGCCGCCATTCTCGGCGGCCCGGTGGTCTTCCTGCTTGGAAACCTGTGGTTCAAGGGGGTGACTACGGGCCGACCGCCGCTGTCGCATATGGCGGGGCTCGTCGGGCTGGCGTTGCTGCTGCTGACCTTGCCGATGGTCGTGGTCTATCAGCTCGGCATTCTCGCGACGGCGGTGCTCATTGTCGTCGCAATATGGGAATTCGCTTCTCTGAACCGGGTTGTTCCCTCGGCTCGCTCGGCCGGCGATCACTGATCGCCGACGGGCTCCGGCCGCTCGCGCTCTTCCGCTATCAGCAGACCGACCAGGCGTTCCATATGTGCCGCCATCGCCTCGCACTCTTCGATCGGCGTGTGCGAGAGCATGCGATCGATCAAGGCGGTCTGAATCGCCATCGCTTCCTGCGTGAGACGCTGCCCCGCCGCTGTCAGATAGAGGCGCAGCACGCGCTTGTCCTGCTTGTCGCCGCGACGCTCGATCAACCCGCGCTTTTCCATCTGCGGCAGCAGCATGCTCATGTTGGAGCGGCCGACCAGCAGCTTGCGGGCCAACTCCTGCTGCGAGATACCCTCGAAGCGAAACAGGTTGATCAGAATGTCGATGTGCGGCGGCTTGATATCGAGATGCGCCAATTCCCGCGCCAGCGATTGCTGCATCAGCTGGCAGGCGCGCGCCACGGCGATCCAGCTTCTAAAACGCGGATGGTCCCAGGGAAGGGATTGATTTTTGTTCATCGTTGTACTTTATTGTTCATAGTTGAACATTATTGGATTCCCACTATGCCATCCTTTGCGCTCAAGGTCACCCGGTCGGGTCTGTCCGGTCTGGAAAGGCTGTCGCCTCGGCTTGCCGGCAAGGCAGCTTTCCGGCTTTTCTGTCTGACGCCGCCGCGCCGACCGAGCGGTGCAAAGGCCAAAGCGGCGCATAGGGAGGGCAGGCTGCGTCTTCTGGCGGCGGAGCAGGTTATGTTGCCGTTTCCAGGCGGCCGCGCCATGGCCTATCGCTTCAATGGCGGCGCGAAGGGCGCGCGAAAGCGGTATCTCGTCGTCCACGGCTGGGGCTCCAGCAGCGAATACATGTCAGAGCTTGCGGCGTTTCTCGCGGATAGTGGGGCGGAAGTGATCTCGCTCGATCTTCCAGGACATGGCCGCTCGGATGGGCGGTTCCTGAATGTACGTCTGGCCGTTTCCGCGATCGCAGCCGCCTCGGCCCGCTTCGGCGCCTTCGATGCCGCAATCGGGCACTCATTCGGCGGTGCATCTCTGACACTGGCATCCGCGGGCTTTTTGCCCGATGTCGATCCGCTCCGGCCGGGCAAGCTGGTGCTGATCGGTGCGCCGAGCGCCATGGGTTGGCTGTTCAAGGATTTCGGCCGCATCATGCGGCTTGGGCCGGCGACGCAGGCGGCGCTGGAAGACGAGGTTCGCCGGGTGACGGGCAGGACGCTGGTTTCCTATGACGAGAAACGGGGCAGGCTCGAACCCGGCCGGCCGGTCCTCGTCGTTCATGCCGAAGACGACAAGGAGGTGAGTGCCGATCACGCACGCGCCTATGCCGCCGAGGGGGCACACGTCCGTCTTTTCTGGGCCAATGGTTTCGGGCATCGGCGCATCGTCAGCGCCGCGCCGGTTTTTGGCGCCATCGAGAGCTTTCTTGCCGAGGAGATCGAGACGGAAAATCCGCTCGAAAATCATGACGGTACGGTGCTATCGTTCTACCGAACTCCGCTGCGGCGCTCGTCATAACAAGGGCTGCGTCGCTTGGGGATTTTTGGACAAATCGCCACTTGGAGGCGCAAGGTAGCATGCGTATCGTTACATCAGTCGAAGAACTGAAGGGGCTCTACGGGGATGCCGGCGAAGCCTCGATCACCAAGGTGACGAGCGTGCTGACGCCGCTCTATCGCCGTATGATCGAAGCATCGCCTTTCATGGCATTGGCAACGGTCGGGCCCGAAGGGCTGGATTGTTCGCCGCGCGGCGATCTTGGCGGCGTCGTGCGCGTCGAAGATGAAAAGACGCTGTGTCTGCCGGATTGGCGCGGCAATAATCGCATCGATTCGCTTGAGAATATCGTGCGCGATCCGCGGATAGCTTTGATGTTTCTGATCCCAGGATCGAACACGACGATGCGGCTCAATGGTCGTGCGGTCGTCTCCATCGAGCCGGCCTTGCTGCAAAGTTTCGAGATGGATGGCAAGTATCCGCGCTGCGTTGTCGTCATCACGATAGAGGAAGTCTATTTCCAGTGTGCGCGGGCTGTGATGCGAGCCGAGCTTTGGAATACGGAAAGGTTCGTCGATCCGGCAAGCCTGCCGTCGCCGGGCATGATGCTCAAGGCGGCGAAGGCCGATTTTGATCAGGAGACCTATGATCGCGAGGCGCCGGCGCGGGCGGCCAAGACGCTCTGGTAAGCAAGCCGCCGGCATGCCTGGGAAAGCAGCGCCGGCGGTTGGTTGGCTTCGCTTCTAATTCTTGTAGATGAGCCAACTTTTGGTGAAGTCCTTCTGCATGCCGTCCTGATAGACGCTGCTGCAGTTGCGGCCGGCGTTCTTGGCACAATAAAGCGCCAGATCGGCCTTGTTGTACAATTCGCCCGAATCGATAGCCTCCGACGCCATGCAGATCCCAAGCGAGATGGTGATCGGACCATAATCGACCCTGGTGCGGGAATTCTTGAACGGCGTCATCTCCAGCGTGCGGCGGATTCGCTCGCAAACGGTGGTGGCTTCTTCGACGTTGGTGGCTTCCATGACCAAGGCGAATTCCTCGCCGCCGATACGGGCGACGAAAACGTCGCGGCGCACGTTGGCGCGAATGATGGAGGCGACGGTCGCAAGGATCTTGTCGCCGACCGGATGGCCGAACGTGTCGTTGATCCGCTTGAAGTGATCGATATCGGCAAGGACCAGCGCCGTCGTCGGGCGGGTCAGCTGATTGTCGAAGATGGAGATCAGCCGGTCCTCGAACGCGCGTCGGTTGGAAAGCCGGGTCAGGGAATCGGTGTTGGCGATGCGCTTGTATTCGTCAAGCTCCTTGCGGACCAGTTCCATTTCCTGGCTGCGCTGGACGACGTTCTCGACTGTCTTCTCGCCATGGGCCATGGTGTCGCCGGTTGCGACGGCGAGCATGTCGATGGCGTTGCGCAGAAGCTCGGCGCTGTTGTGGCTGCGGGAGCTTATGCTTTCGCATGTTTCGCCAAGCAGGCGATTGTAGCTTTGCAGCGTTGTCTGTTCCTGACGCAGGGCGCGCAGGACGGCATCGAGTTCCGTGGTCAGACGTGCGTGCGCGTCATCGAAGACACGGCCTGCATGATGCGGAAAATATTTGGCTCCGATCTCATCCAGTTCCTCCTGAGTGGCGCTCTTGCCGAGAGCCGCCAAATCACGAGTGAGGGCAGGATTGGAGCCGATATAGGCCTCGTAGAAAAGTTCGTAATTGCGCGGAATAGGTGCGACCCCCATGGATCGCATGGCGTAGGTAATCTGCCCTGCCACGTCGGGATTTTGCGCCTTGGGCGCAATCGCCGTACTCATCGGTGAGCTCCGTAACATGTATTGGTTAAATCCCTTTTTTATCTATGCAAAGATTCTTTGAGAAAATATTAAGAAGGCGATTATGAGAAATCCTCTGTGATTACAGTTCTATTCGAAAATAATTACAATTTAAGCATAGTTTTACAAAGGGGGCGCTAATAACGCCCCTTTTTACGTCCTCTATCGGGAGAGGCGAATATTATCCCAGGTTGAGTTCCTGGAAGAAGTCGTTACCCTTGTCGTCAATAACGATGAAGGCCGGGAAATCCTCGACCTCGATCTTCCAGACGGCCTCCATGCCGAGTTCCGGATATTCGAGAACTTCCACCTTCCTGATGCAGTCCTGCGCGAGGCGCGCAGCCGGGCCACCGATCGAACCGAGATAGAAGCCGCCGTATTTCTTGCAGGCTTCGCGCACGGCGCGGGAACGATTGCCCTTGGCGAGCATCACCATCGAGCCGCCGAATGACTGGAACTGGTCGACATAGCTGTCCATGCGGCCCGCCGTCGTCGGCCCGAAGGAGCCGGAGGCATAGCCGGCCGGCGTCTTTGCGGGGCCGGCGTAGTAGACCGGATGGTTCTTCAGGTATTCGGGCATGCCTTCGCCCTTTTCCAGGCGTTCGCGGATCTTGGCGTGTGCGAGATCGCGGGCGACGATGATGGTGCCGGTGAGCGAGAGGCGCGTCTTGACCGGATGCTGCGACAGCTCCGAGAGGATGTCGGCCATCGGCCGGTTGAGATCGATGCGGACCATCGATTCCGAAAGCTTGGCTTCGTCGATCTCCGGCATGTACTTGGACGGATCGGTCTCGAGTTGCTCGAGGAAGATGCCGTCGCGCGTGATCTTGCCCTTGGCCTGCCGGTCGGCGGAGCAGGAAACGCCAAGCCCGATCGGCAGCGAGGCGCCGTGGCGGGGCAGGCGGATGACACGGACGTCGTGACAGAAATATTTGCCGCCGAACTGGGCGCCGACGCCGAGGCTCTGCGTGAGCTTGTGAATTTCCTTTTCCATTTCGAGATCCCGGAAGGCATGCCCGCTTTCGGAGCCCTCCGTGGGAAGACAGTCGAGATATCGCGTGGAGGCGAGTTTGACGGTCTTTAGGTTCATCTCGGCCGAGGTGCCGCCGATGACGATAGCGAGATGGTAGGGGGGACAGGCCGCCGTGCCGAGCGTCAGGATCTTTTCTTTCAGGAAATCCAGCATTCGGTCGTGGGTCAGCAGCGAGGGTGTGCCCTGATAGAGGAAGGTCTTGTTGGCCGAGCCGCCGCCCTTGGCCACAAAGAGGAATTCGTAGGCGTCGGTGCCTTCCTCGTAGATATCGATCTGCGCCGGTAGATTGTTCTTAGTGTTCTTTTCCTCGAACATCTTGATGGGGGCGAGCTGCGAGTAGCGCAGGTTCTTCTTCTCGTAGGCGTCGAGTACGCCCTTGGCGAGCGCGCCGCTATCGCCGCCTTCGGTCCAGACGCGACGGCCCTTCTTGCCCATGATGATCGCCGTGCCGGTGTCCTGGCACATGGGCAGCACGCCGCCGGCGGCGATATTGGCGTTCTTCAGCAGATCATAGGCCACGAAGCGGTCGTTATCGGTGGCTTCGGGGTCTTCGAGGATCGAAGCGAGCTGCTTCAGATGGCCGGGACGCAGCAGGTGGTTGATGTCGGCAAAAGCCGTTTCAGCCAGCAGTCGGATGCCTTCCGGGTCGACGGTCAGGATTTCCTGGCCCTTGAAGGTGTCGACGGAAACATAATCGCCGGAAATCTTGCGATAGGGGGTCGTGTCGTCGCCGAGGGGAAATAGATCGTCAGCCATGTGGGAAACCTTTCAAGCCGGGTGGGCGGGGAAGATGTTTGGAGACGGTCTAAATCCGGCTCGCGCCAAAAGCAATTGCTTGGCTGCTATGCCAGATGTTTCGCAGGCGCCGCCGGCCTCCCTGCCGTTCTTGCCCGCCATTGCGACAACGCCAGACCTGCAACCGAGCTAAACCCAAATTGGTATTGCCTGCCAAATCTTGCGTCACGTTGAGGCAATGTTTGCCCCTTAACCGGTGCGCCGCGCTTGTTCGTTGAAAGCTGATCGATCCGTATGGTCAAACCGGGATTTACACCATGACGTCGCCACTTACCTTGCGGATTCTTGCCTCGCTGGTGCTGCCGGTGATGCTCGCAGGATGCTTAACCTCCATGCCGCTCACCAGCATACCGAAACTTATGCGGCTCGATTTCCTTTCGATGGATTTTCAGCATGTTCGCGTCGGTCTGCGTCTTCCAAGCATTCTGACACTCCGTAACGGCGATGCCGTCATGATCATCACGACGAAGACCGAAGGTGTGGCAGGAGAGACCGTCGATGTCTTTGGTCTGGTTGAGGATACCGACGCCTCCTCGCGTGCGCCGCTTGATCGGGAGGCGCAGCGGGACTTTGCGATCAGTGTCTGGAGGGTCGGCCCAGAGGATGTCTCAAGGCTTGCGGCGATCCAGGAGCGGTCACGCCGCTCGAAAATAAGCGGTCCCCGAACCAGCGGCTCGGTCGCAATCCAGGTCTCGGGCGCCTGCGCCAAAGGGCCTATCCCTGCGGGGCCGGTGCGCGTGTCCTCTTATCTCAAGGCTGCCCAGAATGATGACTACATTCCGTTGGCGGTGAATTTCGATCTGAGAAAGGAGATCAAGGCCACGGACTGGGAGCAAAAGGTGCGGCTTTGCGGGAACTGACCTCGTTCACTGATTGGCATTCGCGAGACGGTCGTTGCTACAGATCTACGCGCGGAGCAGGTGCGTGATTCAATGTGCGGACTCCTCTCCCCGCGTCTGCCGGGAGAGGGCCGTCAGGCAGTTATGTCAACGGACCTGTCTGACCATTCGGGGTGACAAGCCTATTTGGGACCGATCATCGTTTCCGGGCGGACGATGGCGTCATACTCTTCCGACGACACCAATCCGCTCGCCAGCGCTTCTTCTTTCAGCGTCGTACCGTTCTTGTGGGCCGTCTTGGCGATCTTGGCGGCATTGTCGTAGCCGATCTTCGGCGCCAGCGCCGTCACCAGCATCAGCGAGCGTTCCAGACCAGCCTTGATATTGTCCTCGCGCGCCTCGATGCCGACGACGCAATTGTCGGTGAAGGAGACGGCGGCGTCGCCGAGCAGCTGGACCGACTGCAGGAAGTTGTAGGCCATCATCGGATTGTAGACATTGAGCTCGAAATGGCCCTGGCTGCCGGCAAAGGTGAGGGCGGCATTGTTGCCGAAGACCTGAATGCAGACCTGCGTCAGCGCTTCGCACTGGGTCGGGTTGACCTTGCCCGGCATGATCGACGAGCCCGGTTCGTTTTCGGGGAGCGCCAGTTCGCCGAGGCCGGAGCGCGGGCCGGAGCCGAGCAGGCGGATATCGTTGGCGATCTTGAAGAGGGCCGCCGCCGCCGCATTGATGGCACCATGGCTGAAGACCATGGAGTCGTGAGCAGCCAGCGCCTCGAACTTGTTGGGGGCGGTGACGAAGGGAAGGCCGGTAATCTTGGCGATCTCGTCCGCGACCTTTTCGGCAAAGCCGATCGGCGCGTTGAGGCCAGTTCCGACAGCGGTGCCGCCCTGCGCAAGCTCGCTGAGGCCCGGCAAAGTCATCTCGATGCGCTTGATGGAGGAGGCAACCTGGGCGGCATAGCCGGAAAATTCCTGGCCGAGCGTCAGTGGCGTCGCATCCTGCGTATGGGTGCGGCCGATCTTGATGATGTGGGCGAAGTCGGCGACCTTCCTTTCCAGCGCGGCATGCAGGTGCTTGAGCGCCGGAAGCAGGTGATGAACGATCTGTTCGGCGCAGGCAATGTGCATGGCCGTCGGATAGGTGTCGTTCGACGATTGGCTCATGTTGACGTGATCGTTCGGATGTACCGGCTTCTTCGAGCCCATGACGCCGCCGAGCATTTCGATCGCGCGGTTGGAGATCACCTCATTGGCGTTCATGTTCGACTGCGTGCCGGAGCCGGTCTGCCAGACGACGAGCGGAAAGTGATCGTTGAGCTTGCCGTCGATGACTTCCTGCGCGGCCTCGACGATTGCCTTGCCGAGGGCAGGGTCCAGCTGGCCAAGCTCCATGTTGGCGCGGGCGGCGGCCTGCTTGACGATGCCGAGAGCGCGGACAACGGACAGGGGCTGCTTTTCCCAGCCGATCTTGAAATTGCCGAGCGAGCGCTGCGCTTGCGCGCCCCAATAGCGGTCGCTGGCGACTTCGATCGGGCCAAAGGTATCGGTTTCGGTGCGGGTGGACGTCATCTTCCTGGTCCTGCTTTCCATTGAGACAGATAGCAGCCATATAGGCCCGAACGGCGCTCGTGAAAACATCAAAGCGCTATTTGCTGATTGTAATAATCATGTTTTGCGCGCAAGCGCGGCGTGCCCTTTTTAACACGCCCCCTATATATTAACGGACGCGCATTTTCGGGCGCTTAAAAAGTCACGGAAAATTCAATAAAAGATTAACCAATAATTTCATAATTTTGTGTGGACTGAACCGCGAAGACGCCGCTGCTTCGTCACATGAAGTTGAGGCATTGAACGAAAGGCGGGGTCTCGCCGTTTTCATGGTAGTGGGTATACGATGTCGAAGACATCGCGGCCGAGTTGAAAACAGCACCGCCAAGCTCGAAGTTACCGCACGATACAGGGACTGATTAGAGAATGAAACTTGCCTCCAAAGCCACAGCATCCGTCCTGGCGCTTTCCTGTTGCCTCTCCTCCGTCGGCGCGACCTCGGCGAGCGCCATGACCCTCATGGATTTCATCCGTGGTGGGCAAGGGCGCCAGCAGAGCACGCAGGTATCGGCTCCGGTTCCCGTCAATCCGGCGCAGACGCTGAATGCCGACCAGCCTCCGCGCGTCAAGCAGCCGTTGCCGACGGTCGATGCGCCGAAATATTATACCTACAAGGCCGACCAGATGCGTCTGGTGTCGACTGCGCATTTCGCCGATCCGGTAGTGACCGGTGCCGTTGCCGACGCCTCGCCGACGCCGGTCGCCGTCGATACCGAGATTTCGCAGCGCCGCTACCTGGCGGATGCGCGCGTTATGGCGACCAATGACATCGCCAAGGCGATCGAAGCCTACTACGCCGATCAGAGCAAGCCGCTTCTCTGGGTTGCCGATCATGCCGTCAGCGACAAAGCGAAGGCGGCAATGGGCGTTCTTGCCGATGCCGGTTCCGTCGGCCTCGATCCTGCTGACTATGCGGTTACGCTGCCGAGCGCCGATGCGGCAAATGCCGATCCTGTCATGCGCGATCGCGCGCTCATGCAGTTCGAGCTCGCTCTGTCGACCAAGGTGCTGATGTTCGTTCAGGATACGGTTCGCGGCCGTCTCGACCCGAACAAGATCTCCGGCTATCACGACTTCAAGCGCAAGGACGTCAACCTGACGGCGATGCTCGACGTATTGCGCGCCAGCCCGGATGTCGGGGCTTATCTGAACAGCCGCAGCCCATCCAACCAGCAGTTCATGGAGCTGAAGGCGGAGCTCGCCAAGCTGCGTGCGGAATCCGGATCGGACGGCAGCGCCATTTCCATTTCGCTGACAGGCATCCTGAAGCCGGGCGGCAGCTCGCCGGAAATGGCCAACATCATCAAGGCGATCCAGCATCGCGGATCTGATGCGCTGAAGGCAGCCCATGCCGATCTCTTCGATGCGTATCTGGGTACGCCGGACTATACGCCCGAACTGGTGTCTCTGGTCGAAGACTTCCAGAGGGAGAAGGGACTGACGGCTGACGGCGTGATCGGACCGTCCTCCGTTCGTGCCATGGTCGGCGAGAACAACGATCTGAAGATCCAGAAGCTCGTCATCGCCATGGAGCAGCTGCGCTGGCTGCCGGACGAGCTCGGACCGCGCTACGTCTTCATCAATCAGCCGGCCTTCATGGTCTATTACTACAACAACAACCAGGAACAGCTGTCGATGCGCGTCGTCGTCGGCAGCAAGCAGCACCAGACCTTCTTCTTCGAAAATCAGGTGCAGACGGTTGAATTCAATCCGTATTGGGGCGTTCCGCAGTCGATCATCATCAACGAGATGCTGCCGAAGCTGCGTGCCGACCCGAACTATCTCGACCGCATGGGCTATCAGGTCGAGGTTGGTGGGCGTGCGGTCGCATCGTCCAGTGTCGACTGGTACGGCTCGACGAAGAGTATTTCGGTTCGCCAGCCGCCGAGCAGCGACAACGCACTTGGCGAGCTGAAGATCCTCTTTCCGAATTCGCATGCGATCTACATGCATGACACACCGAGCAAGAGCTTCTTCAAGAAGGACATGCGCGCGCTCAGCCACGGCTGCGTCCGCCTTGCCGATCCGCGCGCGATGGCTGCCGCCGTGCTCGACACGACGGTCGACGACGTCGCCAAGCAGATCGCGACCGGCCAGAACAAGGGCGTCTCAGTGCCGCAGAAGTTCCCGATCTACATCGCCTACTTCACCGCATGGCCGAACAAGGATGGCGTCGTCCAGTATTTCAACGACGTCTATGATCGCGATTCCGCCACGCAGAAAGCGCTCGATGCGACCTCGAAGGCTCGCACGGCTCAGATCTGAGTTTGTTGATATAAAACAGAAAAGGGCGACCGCTTCGGTCGCCCTTTTTTATTGAGGAAAGATCGATTTATCAGGCTGCCAGCAGCCCCTCGACCAGCTCGGGCGTCAATTCGTCGTAGTGATAGATGATGCGGCTCGGGCCGAGTGTTTCGACGCCGACATCGGAATAGCCGAAGGGGACCGCGATGGAGGGTACGCCGGCGTTGCGGGCGACGAGGATATCGTTGATGCTGTCGCCGATCATGACGGTGCGGGCGATGTCTCCGCCGGCGCGTTCGACCGTGCCGATCAGGTGCTCGGCATTCGGCTTGCGCACCGTGAAGGTGTCGCCGCCGGTAATGGCCTCGAAATAATGGGTCAGCTCCAGCCGTTCGAGCAGGGTGCGCGCCAGAGATTCCATCTTGTTGGTGCAGACCGCCAGCTTGTAGCCCTGGCTCTTCAGCATGGTGAGTGCGGCAACCAGTCCCGGATAGGGTTGCGTGGCGCCGGGCATTGCCTCGGAATAATGGGTTATGAAGCGCTGCAGCAAGGCCGGTAATTCTTCGGCTGTGAGCGTGTAGCCATGTAGCTTGCAGGCCCGTTCGATCATGACCTGTGCGCCGCTGCCGACGAGGTGCGTCACGTCGTCATAGCTGACGGGCGGAAGCTTGAGCGCGGCAATCGTATAGTTCAGGCTAACGATCAGGTCCGCATGCGTGTCGAGCAGCGTGCCATCGAGATCGAATACGACAAGGGGAGATTTCACGAGGAATCGGCCTTTGCATGGAAAAGAGTGTGTCTTTCGGAGTTAAAAGATCGCGCGGGCAATTGCAACCGAAGCACCCGAGAAGCCTTGGCCGGAAGGGGCGGGGATTTCTATATCATGCCGTTATTTTGGCTTTCGTTTGACCGGAGAGCCGTGTAAACAGCAGACCAACGTAACAATGGGAGCAGGTGGCGCATGGACGCCCGGCAGATGAAAATCGAGGCCGCGAGAGCTGCGCTTGCTTATGTCGAGAGCGGCATGCGGCTCGGGATCGGCACCGGCAGCACGGCGGAAGAGTTCGTTCGCCTGCTGGCCGAAAAGGTTGCGGCTGGCCTCTCGATCCAGGGCGTTCCCACGTCCGAGAGAACGGCCAAGCTCTGCAATGAGCTCGGCGTGCCGTTGAAATCGCTCGACGAGCTTCCGGAACTCGATCTCACCATCGATGGCGCCGACGAACTGGATGGCGAACTGACCCTGATCAAGGGCGGCGGCGGCGCGTTGCTGCGCGAGAAGATCGTTGCAGCCTCGTCGGCCCGCATGATCGTCATCGCGGATCAGAGCAAGGTCGTCGAGACGCTCGGGGCCTTTCCGCTGCCGATCGAGGTCAATCCTTTCGGCCTCGTTTCCACTCGCATCCTCATCGAGAAGGCTGCATCGCGTCTTGGGCTTTCAGGCGCTCTGAACATGCGCCATGCGGGCGACAGCCTCTTTGTCACCGATGGCGGGCATTTCATCGTCGACGCATCTTTCGGCCGCATTCCTGATGCAGAGGCGCTGTCGAGCGAGCTCTATTCGATTCCCGGCGTTGTCGAACACGGGCTCTTTATCCATATGGCGACACAAGCGATCATTGCCGGCCCTGCCGGTGCGCGCACGTTGCAGGCGAACAATACATAGGAGCACTCATCTCATGATCAAATTTGCGGGTCTTGGCCGTCTTGCCGCTGCAACCATCCTTCTTTCCGGCATTGCCTTCGGCTCGGTCAGCGCCCAGGAAGTCTCCGAAGATCAGATCAAGGCTGCGCGCGCCGCGATCAACGCTCTCGGCATCACCAACCAGTTCGACAATATCCTGCCGAACCTCGCCGAGCAGCTGAAGAGCACGATGATCCAGGCCAATCCGAATTTCGGCGATGCGATCAACTCGACCGTCGACGCCACCGCGTTGGCGCTTGCACCGCGTCGTGCCGATCTCGAGCGTGAAGCCGCCATCACCTACGCCAAGGCCTTCTCGGCCGACGAGCTCAAGGCGATTGCCGATTTCTACAATTCTGCGGCCGGCAAGAAGCTTCTCAAGGATGGCCCGCTCGCCACCCGCGAACTCTACAAGGCTGCCGATATCTGGAGCCAGGGCATTTCGCGCGATCTCGCAAACCAGAGCAACGATGCTCTGCAGAAGGTCGTCAAGCAGCCGGTCATTACGCCGGATGCCGGTGCTGCCGCGCAGACAGCGCCGAAGCAGTAATCAACGGCTTGCGCCGTCACCTGTTCCGAAAGCTGAGTTTCATGTTTTCGGTATCTGCGGCAGGCAGTTACAAATTCGAAGCCCGGATTGATTCCGGGCTTTTCTTTTTATGTCTCGGCTCCCTATATGAGTGCCGACCCCCAATGGCGCCTCGCGCGCATTTTCATGTCTGATAGGAGCGATCCATGCCTTCGTTTGATTTCGACCTTTTCGTAATTGGCGGCGGCTCCGGCGGTGTGCGCAGCGCGCGCGTCGCCGCGTCGCTTGGCAAAAAGGTCGGCATTGCCGAGGAATATCGCTATGGCGGCACCTGTGTCATTCGCGGCTGTGTGCCGAAGAAGCTGTTCGTCTATGCCTCGCAGTATAGCGAGCATTTCGAGGATGCGGCTGGCTATGGCTGGACGGTCGGCGAGAGCACCTTCGACTGGAAGAAGCTGATCGAGGCGAAAGACAAGGAAATAGCCCGGCTGGAGGGCCTCTATCGCAAGGGGCTCGACAATGCCAAGGCTGAGATCTTCGACACGCGCGCCGAGCTGGTGGATGCCCACACGGTCAAGCTGTTGAAGACCGGCCAGACCGTCACGGCGGAGACCATCGTGATTGCGACGGGTGGCAGGCCGAACCTGCACACGGCGCTGCCGGGCCATGAACTCTGCATCTCCTCGAATGAAGCCTTCCATCTGAAGGAGCTGCCGAAATCAATCCTGATCGCCGGCGGCGGCTATATCGCCGTCGAATTCGCCAACATCTTCCACGGCCTCGGCGTCGAGACGACGCTGATTTATCGTGGAGCCGAGATCCTCTCGCGCTTCGACCAGGATCTGCGCAAGGGCCTGCATGAAGCGATGGAAGAGAAGGGCATCCGCATTCTCTGCCACGACATCATCCAGAGCGTCGAGAAGACGGAAAGTGGCCTCAGCGTCCGGACGAAGAACGACAAGGTTCTGACGGTCGATACCGTCATGCTGGCGCTTGGCCGCACGCCGAATACCGAAAGTCTCGGGCTGCAGGCCGCGGGCGTTGCGATCAACGAGCAGGACGCTGTTATCGTTGACGAATATTCGCGCACCTCCGTTCCGAATATCTACGCTCTTGGCGACGTCACCGATCGGGTACAGCTGACGCCGGTCGCGATCCACGAGGCCATGTGCTTCATCGAGACTGTCTACAAGAACAATCCGACGCGGCCGGATCACGAACTGATCCCGACCGCAGTGTTCTCGCAGCCGGAAATCGGCACGGTCGGTCTGACCGAGGAAGATGCCGCCAAGCGCTATCCGGAACTGGAAGTCTATCGTGCCCAGTTCCGTCCGATGAAGGCGACGCTTTCGGGCCGTACGGAGAAGATGATCATGAAGCTGATCGTCAATGCTGCCGACCGCAAGGTTATCGGTGCCCATATTCTCGGCCACGATGCCGGTGAAATGGCGCAGTTGCTTGGCATCACCCTGAAGGCGGGCTGCACCAAGGATGATTTCGATCGCACCATGGCGGTGCATCCGACGGCAGCGGAAGAACTGGTGACGATGTATTCGCCGAGCTACCGCATCCGCAACGGCGAGCGCGTGTAACGCGCTTCGTTGGGCTAGTTTCGCCCCTCGCCACAAAAGATCAGCACAGTAGTTCGCCTGCCTTTGCAAGCGGACGGCAAAGGTTTATAAGCGCGCGTTATTTACGACGACGGCACGCCCGGCCAAGACCGGGCGCACAAGCAGGTGAGTGATATGGCACAGAATTGGACACCCAGCAGTTGGCGGCAAAAACCGATCCAGCAGGTGCCGGATTTTCCGGACAAGGCAGCGCTTGCAGAGACAGAAGCCCAGCTTGCAAGCTATCCGCCGCTGGTTTTTGCCGGCGAAGCCCGCCGTCTGAAGGCCCATCTTGCCAATGTTGCCGAGGGCAACGGTTTCCTGCTGCAGGGTGGCGATTGCGCCGAGAGCTTTGCCGAGCACGGTGCCGATACGATCCGCGACTTCTTCCGCGCCTTCCTGCAGATGGCCGTTGTGCTGACCTTTGGCGCGCAATTGCCGGTCGTCAAGGTTGGACGTATCGCCGGTCAGTTCGCCAAGCCGCGCTCCTCGAACATCGAAACGCAGAATGGCATCTCGCTGCCGAGCTATCGCGGCGATATCATCAACGGCATCGATTTCACCGAAGAGGGGCGCATCCCCAATCCGGAGCGCCAGTTGATGGCTTATCGCCAGTCTGCTGCGACGCTGAACCTGCTGCGCGCTTTCGCCATGGGTGGCTACGCCAATCTGGAAAACGTGCAGAAGTGGATGCTCGGCTTCGTCAAGGATAGCCCGCAGGGCGAGCGCTACCGCAAGCTTGCCGATCGCATCGGCGAGACGATGGATTTCATGAAGGCGATCGGCATCACCGCCGAAACCAATGCGAGCCTGCGCGAGACCGATTTCTTCACTAGCCATGAGGCGTTGCTGCTTGGTTACGAAGAAGCGTTCACCCGCGTCGACTCCACCTCGGGCGACTGGTACGCGACCTCGGGCCACATGCTCTGGATCGGCGACCGTACCCGCCAGGCCGACCACGCACATGTCGAGTACTTCCGCGGCATCAAGAACCCGATCGGGCTGAAGTGCGGTCCTTCGCTGCAGGCGGACGACCTGATCAACCTGATCGATATTCTGAACCCCGAGAACGAGGCCGGCCGCCTGACGCTGATCTGCCGCTTCGGCCATGACAAGGTTGCCGACAACCTGCCGCGCCTTATCCGCGCTGTCGAGAAGGAAGGCCGCAAGGTCGTCTGGTCCTGCGATCCGATGCATGGCAACACGATCACGCTCAACAACTACAAGACGCGTCCGTTCGAGCGCATTCTGTCGGAAGTCGAAAGCTTCTTCCAGATCCATCGCGCTGAAGGCACGCATCCGGGCGGCATCCATATCGAGATGACCGGCAAGGATGTGACCGAGTGCACGGGGGGCGCCCGCGCCGTCGGCGCCGAAGACCTGCAGGACCGCTACCACACCCATTGCGATCCCCGTCTCAATGCCGACCAGGCCCTGGAACTTGCCTTCCTGCTCGCCGAGCGGATGAAGGGCGGCCGCGACGAGAAGCGTATGCGCGCGCACGGCTGAACGACGCCGCATCCATGACATAGCAGAGCGGGTCGGCGAAAAGCCGGCCCGTTTGCTTTTGTGCTGACCGGATCAATCCGGCTGAAAGACGCTTCATTTCTTTGAAATTGACCCGAATGCCGTTCTCGGAAAGGCTGGCCTGAAAACAAGGGGAGCGATGATGCGCGACGAACACACGGGTGCCTGCCTTTGCGGCAGCGTAAGCTTCAGAACACGCGGCAAGCTGCGCGAGGTCGTCGCCTGCCATTGTTCGCAGTGCCGCAAGCAGACGGGGCTCTATTATGCCGCGACCAACGTTGCGAGCGAAAATCTCGTCATCGAGGGAGAAGAGGCGATCACCTGGTATCGCGCCAGCACCTTTGCCCGCCGAGGCTTCTGCAAGACCTGCGGCTCGGCCCTGTTCTGGGTAGCTGATGGCGCAGATGAAATATCGATCATGGCCGGTCTGTTCGACCAGCCGAGCGGTCTTGAGATAGCCTATCACATCTACTGCGCCGACAAGGGCGACTATTACGAGATCAGCGATGGGTTGCCGCAATATCGGCAGGGGCGGCCGGGGTTGTTGACGGCCGGCCCCTCCGACTGACCCTCAGACGCCGCCTTTTTCGGTGACGAGCTTGCTCAGCCTGGCAAGTTCTTCCCGCACCATCGAAAGCTCCGTGAGTACCTGCATATCGATCTTCTGATGCAGCGAGAGTACCTCGAGTTCCGCCTTGAGATTGACCTCGTAGTCCTTGGCGGCCTCGAAGCGGTCCCGTTCGGCCTGCCGGTTCTGGGACATCATGATGATCGGCGCCTGGATAGCCGCGAGCATCGAGAGGACGAGGTTCAGGAAGATGAAAGGGTAGGGATCGAAGGCGGTTGTGGTGAGGAGGATGGTGTTCACGACGCACCAGACCGCCAGGAATACGAGAAAGCTGATGATGAAGGACCAGGAGCCGCCGATCCGGGCAATGCTATCAGCCAGGCGCTGTCCGGTCGACGATTCAGCCGAGATGGCGGCATTGATGTCGGTGGAGATAATTTTGCGTTCATGCGCCTTTTTGAGAACGCGCTTTTCGATATCGCCGAGCTGATCGGCCGTCTTGTCAAAATGCAGATGAATGAAATTGGGAAGATTGTGCATTGGGAGGGCTCCGAGGTCCTGGTGGCATTGAATGCAACTATTAGACCAAAGGGCAAAAATGCAACGACCGAAGGGTTTCAAACTTGAAGAGGCATAGAGCCGTTGCGTGTGTTGCTTGGGCGGATTCCCTTATCCGGCGAAACACATCGTCTCCAAGATGCGTTCCTTGTCTCTCGAATTCCTGCAATAGCGCGCCGGCTCCACAAAGCCGGCGCACTTTTGCTGAAATTGCTCTAACTGTTTTCCAGGCCAAGCAATTGCGCATGGGACGGGAAGAAGCGCTCCAACCCATATTGACGCCCGAACATCATGTCGTGCTGCAGGTAGCGATAGTCGCGCACCGTCGGGTCAAGCTCCTGTTCCCTGCGCGCCCAATCCGGGAAGGTATGGTTGTCGCGGTTCGTAAGCTGATAGCGGTCGATGATGCTGTATTTCCTTTGAACGCGACCGAGAAAGCCTGTGTAGAAAGGATGCTCGTAGCCTGCGGTCTTCAGCAGGTGATAGGGCAGCTGCGACGGGCTGATGGTGCCGATGTCCTTGCGAATGCCTTTCTTGCTTGACCAGACGACAAGCGGCGTCTCGTGTTCCCGCTTCATGACATCGAGCGGGGCTTTGCGGGTGGCGACCGGCTGGGGCATATAGCCGGTGTTCGGATAGACCTTCCCGAGGGGCGGCAGATGATCGCCCCAGAGGACGATGATGGTTTCGCGCTCGCGCTTTTGGGCCCAGTCCATCAGCATCTTCAAGCTGTCGTCGGCTTCGCGCATGCCCTGGGCGTAGGTGGCGAGTGCGGCGCGATCGTCGTCGTTCAGGTTACCGGCGATATCGACAGTATTTTCGGCATAGCGATTGGCTTCGTAGGGACCATGTCCCTGCAGGGTGACCGCAAAGAAGAAGAACGGGCGCTCGGCCGCATCGCCTTCGCGCATGATTTCCTTCATGAGGGAATCGTCGGCAGCGAACATGCCGCGCTTGTCCATGGGCGGCAGCGTTTCCTGGGTATGAAACTCCTCGAAACCGAAGGCGCGATAGACCTCGTTGCGGTTCCAGAACCAGCCGCTGAAGGGATGAAGCGCGCGTGCCATATAGCCTTCGCCGCGGAAGAAGGTGGCGAGCGACGGCATTGGGCGGCGCACATATTGCTGATAGGGAATGCTGCCATAGGGCAGGAAGGCATTGGAAAAGCCCGTCAGCGCCTCGAACTCGACATTGGCGGTCATGCCGCCGAACTCGGGCGAGAAGACATGTCCCGATTGTCTGGCGCGGATCGTCGGCATCGGGTCTGGCGTAAAGGCGACGTTGGAGAGCCGTGTCGGGTCCCAAAGGGATTCGCTCATGAGCATGATGACGTCGGGCTTCCGGCGCGGGCCGGAGAGATAGCCGTAATTTCTGGCCGGCATGGCGTCGATGGCGTCAGGTCCGTATCCGGCCGGTGACTTGACGTCGGCCATGGGCAGATTCAACACGAAGGCGACGATGAAGCCGTTATGGCTGTAATTTTCCGTCTGGTCCCAGACGATCGGAATGATGCCGAGTTTTTCGCGGACGAAGGAATATTGGGTCGGGTTCATCTGCGAGGTAAAAAGCGCCATCAGCGGGAGACAGACCGAAAGCCGGCCGAGGCGCTCCTTTCGCGAAAGCACGACGGCGTGGCTCCGCACGTAGCGCCAGACGATGATGAAGGCTGAAATCCCGACGACAATGCCGATTGTGAGGGCTGCGGCCGTCCACGGGCGATCGCGCACCATGACCGGCATCAGTTCCATGATCTGCCGCGCAAACAAGAAGTCCGAGGGATAGAGCGGATCGGAGAGATAATTCTGCTTCTGGCTGGAAATGAAGGCTGGCAAGAGCAGCAGCGGAGCGACGATCAAGGCCGATAGATGCGCGCGGCAGACCAGAGCATCCAGCATCAGCATGGCTAGCATAACGACGCCGATCGTGGCGAAGCCGGGACGGGAGGTCGAAAGGAGATAGGACCAAGCCGCGCCGAATTCGCCGCGCGCAACCCATTCAACCGCGACCACGATGGACAGGGAGAAAAACAAGGTCAGCGAAAGGCTCAGAAGCAGACGTAGAGTGGCGGACTTCTGTCTTGCTGCGCCGATCTTCTGGAAAAGAGCAAGTCTGCCCGCCAAGGCGGACTCGATGACCAATGCGACCAATGATGTCTCCGAATGCTATGTATCGTTCATAAAAGTGTCATGCTTCTGTCATGAATGACGCATGAACCGCAAGGCAGGCCGGGTATTTTCCGGGGCGAAAATACCGCCTCCGCGCATGGCGCGGCGTTTGATGCCTATTGGGGGATGGAAGGCGGTTGCGGAAGAAAGACGCCCTCGCTAAATGTATGGCATGACAGAGCAAAGCCAGATTACCCACACCATTCGCATCGCCGTCGCGCAGCTCAATCCGACGGTCGGCGACGTCTCCGGCAATCTCGCCAAGGCGCGTGAAGCTCGCGCCGACGCCGCGCGCGAAGGCGCGCAGCTCGTATTGCTGACGGAATTGTTCATTTCCGGCTACCCGCCGGAAGATCTCGTGCTGAAACCAGCCTTCATTCGCGCCTGCTGGAAGGCGGTCGAGAGCCTGGCTGCCGATACGGCCGATGGCGGCCCCGGCGTCATCATCGGCTTTCCCAGGCAGGATGAAACCGGGCGCTATAATTCCGTCGCGGTGCTCGATGGCGGTAAGGTGATCGCCATCCGCGATAAGGTCGATCTGCCGAATTACGGCGAATTCGACGAGAAACGCGTCTTCGATCAGGGCGCCATGCCCGGGCCCGTGAATTTTCGCGGCGTGCGGCTCGGCATTCCGATCTGCGAGGACATCTGGGGTGAGCTCGGCGTCTGCGAAACGCTGGCTGAAAGTGGTGCGGAAATCCTGCTCTCGCCGAATGGTTCCCCCTATTATCGCGGCAAAGTCGACATCCGCCATCAGGTCGTGCTGAAACAGGTTATCGAAACAGGCCTGCCGATGATCTATGCCGCCCAGCTTGGCGGGCAGGACGAGCTGGTCTTCGACGGCGCAAGCTTCGGCTTCAATGCCGACAAGACGCTGGCCTTTCAGATGAGCCAGTTCGAGACCGCACTGACAGTCACGACCTGGAAGAGGAACGGCGACGGCTGGCACTGCGCGGAAGGGCCGATGGCGCATATTCCGGAAGGCGAAGAGGCCGATTATCGCGCCTGCCTGCTGGGCTTCCGCGACTATGTGAACAAGAACGGCTTCAAGTCGGTCGTGCTTGGCCTGTCCGGCGGTATCGACTCGGCGATCTGCGCTGCGATTGCCGTCGATGCGCTCGGCGAGGAGCGTGTGCGCACAGTGATGCTGCCCTATCGCTACACCTCGCAGGATTCGCTGAAGGATGCGGCCGATTGCGCCAAGGCGCTCGGCTGCCGTTATGACATCGTGCCGATCGAGGATCCCGTTACCGGATTTACCTCGGCTCTGTCCGATCTGTTCGAGGGCACCGAGAGCGGCATCACCGAGGAAAATCTTCAGAGCCGCGCGCGCGGCACGATCCTGATGGCGATCTCGAACAAGTTCGGCTCCATGGTGGTCACGACGGGCAACAAGTCGGAAATGTCCGTTGGCTATGCCACGCTCTATGGCGACATGAACGGCGGCTTCAACCCGATCAAGGACCTCTACAAGATGCAGGTCTACGCGATCTCGCGCTGGCGCAACCTGCATGTGCCGCCCGGCGCGCTCGGCCCTTCGGGTGAGGTAATTCCGCACAACATCATCGACAAGGCACCTTCGGCGGAACTCAGGCCGAACCAGACAGACCAGGATTCGCTTCCGCCCTATCCGGCGCTTGACGATATCCTCGAATGCCTGGTGGAAAAGGAAATGTCGGTCGAGGAGATCGTGGCGCGCGGCCACGATGTCGCGACGGTGCATCGCGTCGAACATCTGCTCTATCTTGCAGAATACAAGCGCCGGCAGTCGGCGCCGGGCGTGAAGATCACCAAGAAGAATTTCGGTCGCGACCGTCGCTATCCGATCACCAACCGGTTCCGCGATCGCTGATCGCGCGGCTCGATGGCAGGAAAAGGACAGATGCGCAGTTCGGTCGAGATCTACAATATTCGCACCGGGGAGAACCGGGTGGTCTGGCAGACGGACGAGCTTGTCGAGGCGCCGAACTATTCGCCAGACGGGCGCTATCTGCTGCTGAACGGCGACGGGTTGCTCTATCGCTTGCCTCTGGATGGCACGGGCGGGATTGCACGTGTCGATACAGGCTTCGCCACGCGATGCAACAATGATCACGGCATCTCGCCAGATGGTTCTCTGATCGCCATTTCCGACAAGACCGAGCACGGCAAGGCCTGCATCTACGTTCTGCCTGCAGAGGGCGGCACGCCAAGGCAGGTCACGACCAATCTGCCGTCCTACTGGCACGGATGGTCGCCGGACGGGAAGCGCTTCTCCTATTGTGGTATCCGCAACGATCTTTTCGATATCTACACGATCTCGATCGATGGTGGCGAGGAGACGCGGTTGACGCATGGCGAGGGCCGCAATGATGGGCCCGATTTCTCAGCCGACGGGCAATGGATCTATTTCAATTCGAGCCGCACCGGCCTGATGCAGATCTGGCGCATCCATCCCGACGGCACGGGTCTGGAACAGGTGACTTACGACAATTACGGCAACTGGTTCGCACATCCGTCGCCCAAGAACGACAAGGTCGTGCTGATCTCCTACGACCCCGATGTCTTCGATCATCCGCGCGACCTGAATGTGCGGATGCGGCTGATGGACATGGATGGTAGCAATATCACGACCCTGTTCGAGCTCTTCGGCGGGCAGGGATCGATCAACGTGCCGAACTGGTCGCCGAATGGTGACGAGTTCGCCTATGTGCGCTACGAGCCGACCTGAATTCCAAATCATGGCCTCTGGACAGACAGCATCTCGCGCGATAGATGTGGTCCGTTCTCAGGGCGCATCCGATCCGCGGGAAGGGCAAGGCCCACCTGAAGCATAGAATACGAGACTGCCACACCTCTTTTCAGTCTGTGGGCGCGGATACCGGACGTAAATGGAAGGAGGTCTATTTTGACCACGCGCTCTCTGGCGTTTGACGCCACACTCGATTCCCTGAAAAAGCAGGCAAAGTCTTTCCTCAAGGCGATTCAAGCCGGCGATGCTTCGGCGCGCAGTCGCGTTGCGCCCTATTTTGCCGACGTCGACAATGTCGGATTGCAGGACATTCAGCTCGTCCTTGCCCGCGAGTTCGGTTTCTCCAGCTGGACGAAGCTCAAGACGCATCTGGAAAGCGGTGATCGCAGGCATGTTCCGCGGGATCAGCTTGCAAACCGTTTCCTGTCGCTGGCGACCGTCTCCTATTTCGGCAATATCGCAGCCGATCCAGCGCGGTTCGATGAGGCGCTGCAGCTGCTTGAAGAGCATCCCGATATTGCAGGCGAGAATATCCATGTCGCCGCCGCGCTTGGAGATGCCGATCGTTTAAGTCGTTGGCTCGATCGTCAGCCGCAGCTTCTCGATCGCAAGGCAGGGCCCTACGACTGGTCTCCGTTGATGTATGCCGCCTATGCCCGCCTGCCGGGTCGATCCAGTCTGCCGGCCGCCCGCGAGCTTGTCAGGCGCGGAGCCGACGTCAATGCCTTCTTCCTCGACAACGGCCAGTATCGCTTCACTGTTCTGACCGGCGTCTTCGGCGAGGGCGAGGCGGGCAAGCTTCGCCAGCCGCCGCATCCCGATTGCGAGGCTTTCGCGCGCCTGTTGCTTGAGGCGGGAGCTGAAGCCAATGACAGCCAGGCGCTCTATAACCGTATGTTCGAGCCGGACGATACATGCCTGAAACTGCTGCTGGAACACGGCTTGTCCGCCAGGGATAGGAACAATTGGCTGGTGCGCGAAGACGGCAAATTCGCCGAAAACTCCGAGACTGTTTTCGACTACCAGCTTGCCTGGGCGCTGGAGCATCGCATGAGTGAGCGGGTCCACCTTCTGGTGGATCATGGCGCCGATGTCCTCAAGGTGGTCAACGGGCGAACGCCGTTCCAATGGGCTCGGCTTGGTGGCGATCGCGAGCTGGCTGAATATCTCGTGCGCAAGGGCGCAGTTGCGGTTCACCTGGCGCCGGAGGACGAATTCTATATCAAGGTCATGAGCAAGGAGGTTTCGCTCGAGGAACTGCTTGCGATGAAGCCGTCCAGTGACATTCTGGCTGCGATGCAGAAGGCCCATCCCGCGATGCTGCATGATGCCGCCGGCGAAAGTGACCTGGAAGCCGTGCGCCGGATGCTTGCCCTGGGCCTCGACGTCAATGCCATGACCAGCCGCACGCCGCTGCATGAGGCCGCACTTCACGGCCATATCGAGATGGCGAAGCTCCTGATCGAGCATGGCGCCGATGCGACCATTCGCGATCCGCATTTCCATTCCGGGCCGATCGGCTGGGCCGAATACAATGGCAAGCAGGACATGGTCGAGTTTCTGAAGGCCTATCCTTCGGATATTTTCGCGACGGCGGCCTTCGGTCTCCTCGATCAGCTTGCGGATGTCATCAGGCAGCATCCCGAGCAGGTGAACATCCGCTTCGGGGAGTTCCGCACTGATGGGCAGCCGACCGATCGCGATTGGATGACGCCGCTCGGCTTTGCTATCGTCAATCGGCGGACAGAGGCGGTGCGCTTCCTGCTGGAGCATGGCGCGGAGCGTTCGGTGAGGGACGTCTCGGGGCGGTCCTATCGGGATCTCGCCAAAGATACGGGAGACGAGACCATCGTCTCGTTGCTGCGCCAGCCGACGACGGCCTGAAAACGATAGGACATACGGTGGCTGGGCGCAGACGAGAAGCGTCTGGCCGCCTCATTGCGTCGGCTGTGGTCCGGCGTCTTTCGGATGTTTCAGGTCGATGCTGCCCTGATCTGTCGCCAGGAATTGCGGTCCGACCTGGCGCACCTTATGGGCCGAAGGATCATAGGGTCGATCGGGTGGAAACTGTTGCGGCGGCGCTTGCGTCACCTTCGGTGTCGACGCTGGCGGCGCTTGCTTTTGTTGGATGCTGGAATCCTTCTGCAGCCGCGGCGTCTCGATGACGGTGATGGAGCTTTCCGGCCTGGCCAGGGACTGTTCCTGCGGCGCATAGGCGTCCAGCTTCGTGCGGGTGTCGATGACGATGTCAGGCGTTGCCGAAGCCGGCAAGCTGCAGCCGTTGCGCTGCATCGTATCCAGCAACTGCCGGCGCTGCATGGCGACGGCATCGACCCGGCCGACGCTTTGCTCACGCTGATCCATCAGCAGCGAGAGATCGTGCCGCATCCCATCGATCGATTGCCGCATGTCGTCGCAGGCGCCCTGATTGTCCTGCCCGACAATCACCATGCTGCTATCTTCGAAGCAGCCCTGGTTGCGCAGGTCGCTCATCGTTCGGCGGATCATCAGGTTCTGCTGCACGATGGCGCGGGAAAGCTGGCGTGTTTCCTGGCTGGCGCCGATCACTTCGCTGATATCGACGTAGCGGCCACGCAACTCGTCGCAAAGGTCCGCCTGTGCGAGGGCCGGCGTGGCCGTCAGCAGGGACAGCAAGGCAAGGGAAGCGTGTTTTGTGCCGCGGTTCACGGTTCTGCTCTCGAAAGCGGTTTTAGGTCGCTGAAGATTACACGTCACAGCTTAACAACGTATCCATGAAAAAGCATGGATTTCGAGAGGATTTTTACGAAATTGCAGCTCGCAGCCGCGCGAATGGCGGCTGCGAGAATTGTGCTTAGAGAGGCTGGGATGCTTCCACGACCGCAAGAGCCGCCATGTTGACGACGCCACGCGAGGTGACGGACGGCGAGAGAATGTGCGCCGGCAGCGCCGTGCCGAGCAGGATCGGGCCGACATGCAGGCCATCGGTCATGGTCTTGACCACGCCGAGCGTGATATTGGCGGCATCGAGATTCGGGAACACCAGCAGGTTTGCTTCGCCCGTGAGCGTGCTATCAGGCATGACGTGACGACGCAGGCTTTCGGAAATGGCGCTGTCGCCGTGCATTTCGCCGTCGACTTCCAGTTCCGGCGCCGCTTCGCGCACGAGCGCCAGAGCATCGCGCATCTTCGTTGCGCTTTCGGATTCCCGCGAGCCGAAGTTGGAATGCGAGACGAGGGCGGCGCGCGGCTCGATGCCGAAGCGCTTGATTTCCTGCGCCGCGAGAATGGTCGATTCCGCGATTTCCTCGGCGGTCGGGTTAAACGTCACATAGGTATCGGTATAGAACGTTGCGCCGCGCTGCGAGATGAGCAGGCTGAGTGCAGAGAAATCCCGCGCGTCGGGACGCTTGCCGATGATCTGTCGGACGATGCGCAAATGGCGCTCGTAGCGGCCTTCCAGACCGCAAATCAGCGCATCGGCTTCGCCGCGCTTCAGGGCCAGCGCGCCGATCACAGTCGCGTTGGTACGCACGATCGTGCGGGCAGCTTCCGGGATCACGCCGGCACGACCGACCAGCGAGAAGTAGAGATCGACATACTCGCGGAAACGCGGATCGTCTTCGGGATTGATGACGGCGAAATCCGTATTCGGGCGGATCTTCAGACCATAGCGCTTCAGGCGGGTTTCGATGACGGAGGGGCGGCCGATCAGGATCGGGATGGCAGTGCCTTCCTCGAGCAGGACCTGGGCGGCACGCAGCACGCGCTCGTCCTCGCCTTCGGAGAAGACGACGCGCTTGCGTTCCGCGATCTTCGCGGCCGCAAAGATCGGCTTCATGATGAAGCCGGAGCGGAAGACGAAGCGGTTAAGCTCGTCCATGTAGGCGTCGAAATCCATGATCGGACGCAGAGCCACGCCGCTATCGGCGGCAGCCTTCGCCACGGCCGGGGCGATGCGCAGGATCAGGCGCGGGTCGAAGGGCGAGGGGATCAGATAGTTGGGGCCGAAGACTGGCGTCTCGCCCGAATAGGCGCGGGCGGCGACATCGGAAGGTTCTTCGCGGGCAAGCGAGGCGATGGCGCGCACAGCCGCCATCTTCATCTCTTCGTTGATCGTCTTGGCGCCGCAATCCAGCGCGCCGCGGAAGATATAGGGGAAGCAGAGGACGTTGTTGACCTGGTTCGGGAAATCCGAGCGGCCGGTGCAGATCATGGCGTCCGGGCGGGCGGCGCGGGCGAGATCCGGCATGATTTCCGGCGTCGGGTTGGCGAGCGCCATGATCAGCGGCTTTTCGGCCATCTGCTCGAGAAGTTCGGGCTTCAGCACGCCGGCAGCGGAAAGGCCGAGGAAGACGTCGGCGCCGGGAATGGACTCGGCAAGCACGCGCTTGTCGCTGTCCTGGGCATAGACGGACTTCCACTCGTCCATGAGCACGTTGCGGTCCTTATAGACCAGACCTTCGATATCGTGGACCCAGATGTTCTCGCGCTTGGCGCCAAGGGTGACGAGCAGGTTGAGGCAGGCAAGCGCTGCCGCACCCGCGCCGGAGGCGACGATCTTGACGTCTTCGATCTTCTTGCCGGCGAGTTCCAGGCCGTTGAGGATGGCAGCGGCGACGATGATGGCGGTGCCGTGCTGGTCGTCGTGGAAAACAGGGATTTCCATCTGCTCGCGCAGGCGGCGTTCGACATCGAAGCATTCCGGCGCCTTGATGTCTTCGAGATTGATGCCGCCGAAGGTTGGCTCGAGTGCCGCAACGGTATTGACCATTTCATCGACGGTGGGCGCTGCGATTTCGATATCGAAGACGTCGATGCCGGCGAATTTCTTGAAGAGAACGGCCTTGCCCTCCATAACCGGCTTGGAGGCGAGCGGGCCGATATTGCCGAGGCCGAGCACGGCCGAACCATTCGAGATCACGGCAACGAGATTGGCGCGGGACGTATAGTCGGCAGCCGTTTCGGGGTTGTCGCGGATGGCGATGCAGGGAGCGGCGACGCCCGGGGAATAGGCAAGCGCCAGATCGCGCTGGTTGCCCAGCGGCTTGGTCGCCTGAATTTCAAGCTTGCCGGGGCGGGGATAGCGATGGAAATAAAGCGCCTGTTCGTCGAGATTGCCGCTCGCCATGTTCTTGGCTGCTTTCGAAGTGTCGTTCGTGTCCAACTCGCGTCTCCATTCCTGCCTGCGCTTTGAGTCTTCTGCATACATCAATCGGTTCACCTTCACAGTATGCAATCGACGTCGCGACGCGTTTTTGTCATGGCAAAACTGAATTGCCTTTTTTGCAAGGATCGCACGATCGTTTCCGGCAGGTCGAACTCGCTGCGGCCGCGTCATCAGGCATTCATCGCACCGACCTATGAAGAGCGCGTGCGGAGATTTCCTGGATGACCTTGATTGCTTCCCATCGCGGTGGTGCTCATTTGTGGCCCGAAAATACCAGGCTCGCCTTCTCGAAGACCGCCAAACTCGATGTCGATCTTGTCGAGTTCGATGTCCACCAGACGCGCGACGGCAAGCTTGTCGTGCATCACGACGCGACGATCGACCGAATGACCGACGGCAAGGGCGCGATCGCAGATTTCAGCTATGACGAACTGATGCGCTACGTCGTGATCGGAAGCGGAGGCGAAACCATTCCGACGCTCGGCGAGACCATCGATATTTTCGGGCCGTCCGCAGTCGATCTCCGGCTGGAAATCAAGACCAGAGCGGACGGGTCACCATATGAGGACATGGAGCACCACATCGTCGATGAGCTGGTGGCGACCGGGATGCTGACGCGCACGATGGCGACGAGCTTCTCCTTGCCCCGTCTCGAAGCATTCGGCGCCGCGCTCGGCGAGCGTGGTCTCAATGTCGGCGAACTGCTCGGTTTCATCTTCCTTTGCTCACCGCAGGCAGCTGGGCAGCTTGGCTGGCGCGCGATCATGGCTGCACTGGGCGCTTCCGGCGTCCGGGAAATCGGGATACGGGCCGATGCGCTCGACGCCGAGGTCGTGGCGCTCTTTCGCAAAAATGGCATGAAGGTGCATGGATGGGCCGCCCATACCGCCGATGCGGCGCGAGATATGTTTCGCCTTGGCGTCGCCAGTTTCACGAGCGATCGTCCCGACCTGGCGATTGCTGCCAAACGTGGCTGAAGCAGCCTCATAGGCCGGCAGACACAGGGTTTGTCATCTTCCTGAAACACGAGTCTGGTTTTGGAATAGGCAAGGCTAGGATAGGGCACGGACATAGAGTTCGTGAATGAAAACATGGACACCCGGCGATTCCGCACACTGTTCATTTCTGACGTGCACCTCGGTTCGAAAGCCGCCAAGGCGGATTTTCTGCTCGACTTTCTCCGTCATCACGACGCTGATACCATTTTCCTGGTCGGCGACATCGTGGATGGCTGGCGCCTCAAGCGGAGCTGGTATTGGCCACAGGACTGTAACGACGTCGTGCAGAAGCTGCTGCGCAAGGCGCGCAAGGGCACGCGGATCGTCTATATCCCTGGCAATCACGACGAATTCCTGCGCGATTTCCCCGGAATGCACTTCGGCGGCATCGAGGTGGCGCAACGCGCCATGCATGAAACGGCCGACGGCAAGAAATATCTGGTCCTGCATGGCGACGAATTCGACGTCGTCGTCCGCAACGCCCGGCTGCTCGCCTATCTCGGCGACTGGGCCTACGACATGGCGATCCTGATCAATATCGGCCTTGCCGCCGTGCGCCGCCGCCTGAACATGCCCTATTGGTCGTTCTCGGCTTGGGCAAAGCTGCAGGTCAAGCACGCCGTCAACTTCATCGGCGAATTTCAGCGCGTCGTTGCCGAAGAAGCCAAGCGCAACGACGCCGATGGCGTCATCTGCGGTCACATCCATCACGCCGTCATCGAGGACCTCGATGGCGTGCGCTACATCAATACCGGCGACTGGGTGGAAAGCTGCACGGCGATCGCCGAGCACGAGGACGGCACCTTCGAGCTGATTACCTGGCGGAGTATTCTCGAGACGCAGCCGGTTGGCTCGCCTATCGAGGAAATGCCGCGACCGCTCGGCGCTCAGGCCGCGTGACCATCCGCGGCTCTTCACAGGCTTGATAATAGCCTGTCATAATTATTGATCGCTGCAAAACCGCGTCAGCTTCGGATTTTTCCGAAACGTTACGGTTTTGGCCATTTCTCGCCATAGTCGTATTCTCGATAGCATGGTAGGGACGAGTAAGTTCCCTTCAGGTCTGTCATGATTCCCGCGATCAAGTCCTTCCAGGGCGAGGGTGCGCCTCCCTATTTCCGTTTGCGCGCCGCCTTGTCCTATTGTGCCCCGTTGTTCGTCAACGGCATTGCCGTACCGTTCTTTCCCGTCTGGCTGGCGGGGCTGAATTTCAACGATCATGAGATCGGTCTCGTGATCGCCATCCCCATGGTCGTGCGCGTCCTCGTGACGCCCGTCATCGCCGTGCTCGCCGATCATATGACCGAGCGTGCCGATGTGCTGTTATGGTCGGGCGCCTTGTCGCTTCTGACTGCCATCGCGCTCTACTGGACCAGCGACTTCTGGCCGGTGCTTCTCGTCTACGGCATACAGGGCGCCACCTATGCGCCCTACGTGCCGGTGGTCGAATCCATTGCCATGTCGGGCGTCCGCCGCTGGGGCTTCGATTACGGCTCGATGCGGGTATGGGGATCGATCACCTTCATCCTGGCAACCCTTCTTGGGGGCCAGCTGATCGGCATGTGGGGCGGGGCAACCGTATTGCCTGTCATGGTCGCGGGCTTCATTCTGACGACGCTGATGGGCTTCTTCGCGCCGCGTATCGGGCCGACGCGCCGGCGCAACCAGCCGATCAACCTGCAGTCACCGACCGGCAACCTTCGCTCGCCGCAATTGCTCATCACCATGATCGGAGTGTCGGTGCAGCAGTCGAGCCACGCGATGCTTTATACATTCGCCTCAATCTATTGGCGCAAGCTTGGCTTTTCCGGCGCGGAGATCGCCGTCCTCTGGAGCATCGGCGTTACGGCCGAGGTGATGGTTTTCTTCCTGTCGAAGAAACTTAGCCGACGCTTCAGTGCGTGGACGCTCATCTTTTTCGGTTCGACCATGTGCATCCTGCGCTGGATTCTGTTTCCGATCAATTTTGGCTTCTTCGGCTATTTCGTGCTCCAGTGTTTTCATTCCTGCACCTATGCCTGCGTCCATACCGGCGTTCAGCGGCGCATCGTTGCATCTGTCCACGAGGCGCAGGAGTCATCGGCCCAGGGCGCCTATTACTTCTATAACGGCATGTTCCTGGGCTTGATGACGCTGGCATCCGGCTATCTCTATGCCTGGCTGGATCTGGCGAGTTACTATGTCATGGCCGGCACTGCCGCGCTCGGGCTTGCCATGGTCATTTTCGCGTATGGGCTGCAAGCCAGAAAGCCGGCAATCGGCGGAGATGCTCACGGCGTCTCCTAACGCGGTGCAACAAATTCATTTGGATATCAAAAAACCGTGACATATGTTGGCGCCGGCCCGAGATGGAGATTCCATGCACAGTCGGTGTATTAAGCGTTATCATGCGGACTCTCCGAGTCGGCGTATGTTGTGGCAGATTTGAAAGACGCATGAGTTTGAAAGCAGCCGAACAAAGCTCCGATGCACCGAAGATCGATGATGCGCCCGAGGGTGCAGGCCATCGCTATCGGCTGGAGGGCAATTGGCGCAGTGCGAATGTCCACGGCGTGTTGCGGCAGATCGAGCAACTGTCCAAGCGCAGTTCCGGCGGCGAAGTCGTGATCGATCTTTCCGGCCTTTCGGACGTCGATACGGCCGGTGCGCTCCTGATCCGCCGACTGAAGGAAAGCCAGGAAGCCCATAAGGCGCACGTCACGATCGAGGGTTCCAATCCGCATATCGATGAGTTGCTGACCGCATTCGATGCGTATCCTGACGATGAGACTGCGACACGTAAGTCGAAGAAATCGCTGGCGGAGCGTGTTTTCGCGCCTATCGGCGAAAGCGTTTACGAGATCTGGGGCAATCTAGTTGCCGCCATGTATATTTTGGGCTCGGCCGTGCGGGGCGCCCAGCTCAAGTTCGGGCGCGGCAGCGGTGTTTCACCGGCCTCAATCATCAACCAGATTGATCACATGGCGGTGCGCGCCGTTCCGATCATTCTGCTGATGTCGTCGCTGATCGGCGCGATCATTGCCCAGCAAGGCGCTTTCCAGCTGCGCTATTTCGGCGCGGAAATCTTCGTGGTCGATCTCGTCGGCATCCTGCAGCTGCGCGAAATCGGCGTGCTTCTGACCGCGATTATGATTGCCGGCCGTTCCGGCAGCGCGATTACTGCCGAAATCGGCTCCATGAAGATGCGAGAGGAAGTGGACGCGCTGAAGGTCATGGGCCTCAACCCCATCGGTGTCCTCATTTTCCCGCGGCTGGTGGCGCTGACGGTTGCGTTGCCGCTGCTGACTGTCATTGCCAACTTCGCCGCGCTTTTCGGTGCCGCCCTGGTGTCCTGGGCCTATTCCGGCATCACCTTTGCGACCTTCATCTCGCGTCTGCATGAGGCCGTCAGCCTTTCGACGATCATTTCCGGCATGATCAAGGCGCCGTTCATGGCGTTGGTCATCGGCATCGTTGCGGCGGTCGAGGGATTGAAGGTCGGAGGCAGTGCCGAGTCTCTCGGTCAGCACGTCACCTCGTCTGTGGTGAAGTCGATCTTCGTCGTCATCCTGATGGACGGGCTTTTCGCCATGTTCTACGCAGCAATCGACTTCTGAGGGACGGCAAGAATGAGCGCGCTTCACTCGGAAATCCCATTGGAAAAAGATGAGCAAGGCCGTGACATCGTGCTGTCGGCGCGGGACGTCACTGTCGGTTTCGGATCGAAAATCGTCCTCGATAAGTTGAACCTCAACATTTATCGCGGTGAAATCCTCGGCTTCGTTGGCGCTTCCGGCGCCGGCAAGTCCGTGCTGTTGCGCACGGTGCTGCGGCTGCTGCCGCGCCGTTCGGGCAAGATCGAGATTCTTGGCGAAGATTACGACAAGCTCGACGAGCAGGACCGCAATCGGCTCGACATGCGGCTCGGCGTTCTCTTCCAGCAGGGAGCGCTGTTTTCCTCGCTGACCGTCAAGGAAAACATCCAGGTGCCGATGCGGGAGTATCTGGACCTGCCGAAAGAAATGATGGACGAGCTGGCGCTGATGAAGATCCGCATGGTGGGTCTCGCAGCTGACGCCGCCGACAAATATCCGTCTGAACTTTCGGGCGGCATGATCAAGCGCGCGGCCCTTGCCAGAGCTCTGGCGCTCGATCCCGACCTCGTTTTCCTCGATGAGCCAACCTCGGGCCTCGATCCGATCGGCGCCTCTGAGTTCGACGAGCTGATCGCCAAGCTGCGCGACACGCTCGGTCTCACCGTTTATATGGTGACACACGACCTCGACAGCCTGTTTTCCGTCTGCGACCGTATTGCTGTCCTCGGACAGAAGCGGGTATTGGTGGAAGGCACGGTTGAGGACATGCTCGCCTGTGATGACCCCTGGGTGCAATCCTATTTCAGGGGCAAGCGTGCACGTTCGATCGTGCCGCGGGAAGACATCAGAGGACATAACGACAAAGGCGCAAGCGCCCACAGCCGCGAGAAGTGACTGGAGACAATGGAAACCAAAGCCAATTACACGATCGTCGGGTTCTTCACGCTGCTTGTCATCGCGGCGGCCTTCGGTTTCGTCTACTGGATGGCGGAATACGGCCGCGGCGGTCCGATGGTCGAGCTTGTCGTGCGCATTCCCGGTTCGGCGAATGGTTTGAGTGTCGGCTCGCCGGTCCGTTTCAACGGCATTCAGGTCGGCTCGGTGCAGGGGCTGTCGATCGATGCCGATGACCCCAATTATTCGCTGGCTTTCACGCAGGTCCGTGCGGATGCGCCGGTCTATACCTCCACCAAGGCCATTCTCGAGATCCAGGGCCTGACTGGTGCTGCCTATATCGAGCTTTCCGGCGGCCGCAATGGCGACGAAAACATCCTGAAGCGCTCGATCGATACCGGTAAGCGAGCGGTGTTGCTCGCCGATCAGTCGAGCGTCACCAACCTGCTGACGACGGCCGACAAGATTTTGAACCGCGCCAACGACACGATCGGCGACATTCAGGGCTTCATTTCCGATTCTCGCGGACCTTTGACCGATACCGTGCGAAACGCCCAGAAATTCTCCAAGGCCATCGCCGACAATTCGGACAATATCGACAAGTTCCTGGCAAGCGTCGGGCAGCTCTCCGATACTTTCAAGACGGTTTCGGTCCGCGTCGACTCGACACTGGATGCGGTTGAGAAGCTGGTGCGTGCGGTCGATGCCCAGAAGGTCAACGACGTCATCGCCAATGCCGACAAGATCACGGCGAACGTGGCGGATGCGACGACCGATCTCAAGGCGACGATTGCAAGTTTCAAGCAGACCGCCGACACCTACAACGCCTTCGGCCAGAAGGCGCAGCAGACGCTGGATCGCGTCGATCAGATCGTCGCGTCGATCGATCCGGCCAAGGTCAAGGGATCGGTTGACGATGTTGCCGAGGTGACGAAGCAGGCCCGCGCGGCGGTGGCCTCGATCCGCGATGTCGCCAATTCGGTGGCGGCGCACCAGCAGGATATCGATCAGACGATCGCCAATGCCCGGGACATTTCCACCAAGCTCAATGCGGCTTCCGGCAAGGTTGACGGCATCCTGACGAAGGTCGATTCGCTGCTTGGCAACGACAGCACGCAATCGCTGTTTGCCGAAGCCAAGGATACGCTCGAATCCTTCAAGAAGATGGCTGACAATCTCAATTCCCGCATCGGTCCGATCGCGGACAATCTGCAGCGGTTTTCGAGCACCGGCCTGCGCGATGCCCAGTCCCTCATCAACGACATGCGGGGCACGGTTGACAATCTGAACACGACAATCACTAATTTCGATAAGAATCCACAGCGATTGATCTTCGGCGGTGATACGGTCAAGACTTATGACGGCCGCGCGCGGCATTGATGAATAGCGATATCTGGTCTCCAGGGGATAAGCGAAATATGGTCGGTTGCGTGTCGAGTGAGGGTCATCAGGTGTGGAAAGCTGTGATCGCATTGCCGTTGCTCGCAGCCTTGCTCGGGGGCTGTGGGAGCACGAATAGCGATACCTACGATCTTTCCGCCTCGGTGAAGGCGAACGGGCCTTCGGTGAAGAACCGGCAGATCCTCATACCAACGCCTACCGCGTTGCAGGCGCTGGACAGCAATCAGATCGTCATCCGCGTATCGCCTTCGGAAATCCAGTATCTCGGCAAGTCGCAGTGGAGCGACAAGCTGAGCAAGATGGTGCAGTCGAAGCTGGTCGAAGCCTTCGAAAATACCGGCAAGCTCGGCGGCGTCGGCGTGCCGGGGCAGGGCCTTGCCATCGACTATCAGATCGTCACCGATATCAGGTCCTTCGAGATCAGTGCGGTCGGCGGCCAGAAGACGGCGACCGTCGAGATCTCGGAAAAGATCCTGAATGATCGCACCGGCACAGTGAAGGCGCAGAATGTCTTCCGCAAGGTCGTGTCGGTCAGCGGCGGCAGCAATCCCGATTTCGTGCGGGCGCTCGACGCGGCATTCGCCGGCGTCACCAGTGAACTTGTCGATTGGACATTGCGCTCGCTGTAAAGAGAGCGCTAGCGTTCCATCAGCTCTTTCAGCGTCTTCAGATCACGCATGACATGTGCGGCGTCGGCTGCGAATTGCGCCTCTTCCATGCTTGGCGGCTGCGGCACCGTGAACATGATCTCTCGCCAATCGTGTTCCGATCAGGAGATGCACGATCTTCGCGCCCATGGTCGACGGGATGATTTCCTCCTCTATATCACTCTTCTGGAGCGGCGATCGGCGGAGCGATCGTCGGTTCGGAAACGGATGAATCTCGAATTCCGCAACATTGTTGCACAGTTCTGCGAAGAGAACGATTCACGGCTGTCGGAGGCTTGCCGTTTTCCGTCCGGAGTGCAACAAAAGCCCCCAACGCAGGGCTGTCGCCGGTCGCGTTTCGTGTCGGCGGCATTGCGTGACATCGGATGTTGCTGCGCCTTCCGGGTCTTCAGGGTGGGGCCGGGTGCAGTCAACGACTCATTGGAGGATTGTCGTGGAAAAGGCAGAAATCGGGCTGATCGGTCTCGCTGTGATGGGATCGAATCTGGCGCTCAACATTGCTGAAAAGGGCAACAAGATCGCGGTTTTCAACCGTACGCCGCAGGTGACGGATGAATTCTACGCCAATGCCGGCGCGCTCAAGGACAAGATCATTCCTTGCAAGACGATCGAGGAGTTCGTCGAAGCGATCCGTCCGCCGCGGCCGATCATCATCATGATCAAGGCCGGCGAACCGGTCGACCAGCAGATGGCGGCGCTGCAGCCGCATCTCGACAAGGGCGACATCATGATCGACGCCGGCAATGCCAATTTCCGCGACACGATCGCCCGTTTCGACCGCCTGAAGGATACCGGCTTGACCTTTATCGGCATGGGTGTTTCCGGTGGCGAGGAAGGTGCGCGCCATGGTCCGTCGATCATGGTCGGCGGCACGGAAGACTCCTACAAGCGCGTCGAGAAGGTGCTGACCTCGATTGCGGCCAAGTACAATGACGATCCATGCGTCGCCTGGCTCGGCAATGACGGCGCCGGCCATTTCGTCAAGACCATCCACAACGGCATCGAATATGCCGACATGCAGATGATCGCCGAGATCTACGGCATTCTGCGCGATGGCCTCGGCAAGAGCGCCGCTGAGATTAGCGGCATTTTCGGTGACTGGAACAAGGGCCGCCTCAACTCCTATCTCATCGAGATCACCGAGAAGGTTCTTGCCGCCAAGGACCCAGCGACCGGCAGCGCCATGCCCGACGTCATCCTCGATAAGGCTGGCCAGAAGGGTACCGGCAAGTGGTCCGCCATCGAAGCCCAGAACATGGGCATCCCGGCAACCGCCATCGAAGCCGCCGTCGCCGCCCGCAGCCTGTCGGCTCTGAAGAGCCAGCGTGAGGCCGCCGAGAAGATCTTCGGCACGCCGGACTACAAGTTCCCGATCGCCTTCGGCTCCGATCTGCTGAAGGATCTCGAGCTTGCGCTGTTCGCCGCCAAGATCGGCGCTTATGCGCAGGGCTTTGCCGTGATGGCAGAGGCTTCGAAGGAGTTCAACTGGTCGCTGCCGATGCCTGTGATCGCCAAGATCTGGCGTGCCGGCTGCATCATCCGCTCGCAGTTCCTCGACGAGATCACCAGCGCCTTTACCAAGACCCCGGATGCGGCGAACCTGATCGTCACGCCGGCCTTTGCCGAGATGGTCAAGGAATCGATCCCGTCGCTGCGCCGCATCGTTTCGGCCGCGACCGCCGCCGGCCTGCCGGTTCCGGCGCTGGCGTCGGCTCTGACCTATTTCGATGCCTATCGCCAGGCTCGTGGTACGGCCAACCTGATCCAGGCTCAGCGCGACTTCTTCGGCGCGCACGGCTTCGATCGCGTCGACGGCAAGGACATTCACCACGGCCCGTGGGGCAGTGGCGCCCAGGGCTGAGGCGCCGTTTGCGCTTCAATAGGGAAAGCTCGCCGGACCCGTCGGGTGAGCTTTCCCGGTCTTCAATTCGTCCGGCCAAACAGGCTTGCTGATGCTTTGCAGCAGTTCCGGTTCTATGCCGTCGATTCGGGCTATGACGGCCTTGGCCAGTTCGCGGCCGCCGTGGCGAACGTCCTCGTAGATCGTAATGATCTCGGGGCGAATCCAGTTCAGGACATCGGTGGATTGCTTGGCGACCATGTCGATGTCGCGACCAAGGCGGAAGCCAGCCGCTTCGATGCCGGCATTGACGGCGATGGCCCCGCCGCCGCTGGAGCAGACGATACCATCAGGCGGATGCGGGGAGCGCATCAATGCCTCGACGCTGTCGCGGATATCGGCGAGCGGGGCGTCTGTCGTGACCCTCAAGGGGATTTCTTCGGCGCCATGCTGGTGGAGGCCGATCTGGAAGCCGATGCGGGTGTGTGAATAGTAGGTGAGCTTGCTGGCGGGCTGCAGCAGCGCCAGGCGGCGGCGGCCCTTGGCCACTAGCGCGCGCACAGCCTCCTGGGTGAAGGCCTCGTTGTCGAAATCGTGGAAGGGGTGAACGATGCCCATGTCCGTCCGCCCATGCGTGGCGAAGGGCAGGCCGCGTTCGTGCATCAATCGAACGCGGGGATCGTCCGGCTCCGTTCGCGATATGATGACGCCGTCTGCGGAGCCGGTGTCGAGAATGTAGCGCACTGGAACCAGCGGATCCTTGCTATGCGAATGCGGTGTGACCACCAGGTGATATTGCGTGCCCGTCAGAACCTCCGAAATGCCGAAAACCATCTGGCTCGTAAAGCCCATGATTTCCTCGTCGATGCTCAAGACCAGCGCAATGACATTGGTCTTGCCGGTTCTGAGACGCACGCCGGCACGGTTGGGCTGATAACCCAGTTGACGGGCGACCATGCGCACCCGTTCCTTGGTCTCAGCACCGATATCGGGAGCATCCTTCAGCGCGCGTGAAACGGTGGTAATTCCAAGTCCCGTCATGAAGGCGATCGTCTTCAATGTCGGCCGCTCGGGAGCCGATTGCGCGCCGCTCCCTGAAATTTTCTTATTGTCCATTTCGATCAAGCTCGCCTCCTGGCCGCCTCCCGCGACCAATCCGCTTATATTGCCGATACCCGCTCCGCAAGCATAGGCGCAATGCGGTTCCTCCTTCACCCGTGTAAGAAACTGTAACGATACAGTTTGAATGTCGAGCGATATTTTAGCTGGGCGTGACGATGGTGTTCCTATGGTTGCGCTGGGTGATGGAATTCGGCAATCTCTTGGCCTCAAGGCGATGCGATATCGATCGTTTCCGGAAATCTACATAAGATATAATTATATCAATGGTTTGTATGTTTTTCACTCAAAATTGTCGCGGCCTCTATGCGTTGCGTGGATATATGCTCCACAAGCTAAATATAATCAGGAATTGCATAATTTTGCTCCGGTGAAAATTTTCCGGATAGGCGGTTGCGCGTCGAAAATGATTCGACTAGGTTTTTCCGGCAACGTTTCAGTGAGGGAGGAGAACTCATGAATATTCGTTTGGTGGCCGCCGCTTTGCTCGCATCTGTCGCGATTCCGGCCTTCTCAGCAAACGCGACTGATCTCGAAGTGACGCATTGGTGGACATCGGGCGGTGAAGCTGCTGCCGTAAAGGTCCTGGCGGAGCAGTACAATGGTCTAGGTGACAACCACTGGGTCGACGGCGCGATCGCCGGGTCGGGTTCGACCGCGACGCCGCTGATCGTCAGCCGCATTCTGGGCGGCAATCCGATGGGCGCGACGCAGCTCAACACGGGCCGCGACGCTGAAGAGCTCGTCAAGGCAGGCCTGATGACCGATCTGACGGATCTCGCGGAGAAAGAGCACTGGAAGGATATCATTCGCCCAGCGAGCCTGCTGGCTTCGTGCACCTACGAAGGCCGTGTCTATTGCGTACCGCTCAATATTCACTCCTGGCAGTGGATGTGGGTCAACCGCCATGTCTTCGAAGACAATGGCATGAAGGTTCCGGCCAACTGGGATGAGTTCGTAGCCGACGCACCGAAGCTGCGCGAAAAGGGCATCGTTCCGCTTGCGACCGGCGCCCCGTGGCAGGTCGATGGCATGCGCAGCGTCATGCAGATCGGCATTGGCGGCAAGGAAACCTATCTGGCGATCTACCAGAAGAAAGACGCAGATGCCGTGAAGAGCCCCGAAAACCGCAAGGTTTGGGACGCTTTCGCGCAGGCTCGCGATCTGGTTGACGAGAGCTATTCCGGCCGCGACTGGAACGTTGCCACCAACATGGTCATCACAGGCAAGGCTGCCGCGCAGATCATGGGCGACTGGGCGCAGGGCGAGTTCGGCGTCGCCAAGCAGGTTGCCGGCAAGGATTACGACTGCCTGCCGGGTCTCGGCTTCAATGGCTTGCTCGATACCGGCGGCGACAGCTTCTACTTCCCGAAGAACAGCAATCCCGACATCACCAAGGCGCAGCTCGAGCTTGCGAGCATGCTGGTTTCCAAGGAAACCCAGGTGAAGTTCAACCTTGCCAAGGGCTCACTGCCGGTCCGTGGCGATATCGATCTGAGCGCGGCCAGCAGCTGCATGAAGAAGGGTCTGGAAATCCTGAAGAACCCGGACAACGTGGTGCCGGGTGTCACTCAGCTGATCGACCCCGATACGCGCGGCCAGATGACCGATCTCGGGCTGCAGTTCTTCTCGTCGAAGATGACCGTGGATGAGGCGATCGAAAAGCAGGCCGCCATCTTCAAGCAAGCCCAGTAAGCAGACGACCATCCTATCAATCGCGATGGCCGATACCGGAACAGGCGAGAGTTTTCGCCTGTTCCGATGAAGCCACCAACGGAGGTATCGATGGCTAACGCTGTCCGGCCACTGGGTCTGTTCCGCAACCTCAATGCGAAGATCGCCGCCATTCCGATGGTGCTGACCGTGATCGTCGTCTTTGTCGGCTGCACGCTCTGGACCGTCATCTATTCGTTCACGGATTCAAGACTGCTGCCGAGCTCCAATTTCGTCGGCCTGGCGCAGTATCAGCGCCTGTGGGGTACCGATCGCTGGAACGTTTCGATCGGCAATCTAGCCACCTACGGCGTTCTCAGCCTGATTTTCTCGTTCGTCGTCGGCTTCGTTCTGGCCGTGCTGATGGATCAGAAGATCCGCTTCGAGAATACGTTCCGAACCATTTTCCTCTACCCCTTTGCCCTGTCCTTCATCGTGACCGGCCTAGTCTGGCAATGGATACTTGATCCAGCGCTCGGGCTGCCCAAGCTGGCGCAGGATATGGGATTCACGTGGTTCAATTTCGCGCTGCTCGGCAATCAGAAGACCGTGCTCTATGCACTCGTCATTGCCGGTCTCTGGCAGGGCACCGGTCTCGTGATGGTGCTGATGCTGGCGGGGCTGCGCGGGATCGACGGCGAGATCTGGAAGGCCTCGCGGGTTGACGGCATCCCGGCCTGGCGGACCTATATTTTCGTCGTTATTCCGATGATGCGCGGCGTCTTCGTCACCACGCTCGTCATTGTCGCTTCGGGCATCGTGCGCGTCTACGATCTGGTGGTCGCCATGACCGCAGGGGGGCCGGGCTTCGCATCCGAAATGCCGGCAAAATACGTCTACGATTTCATGTTCCAGCGTTCGAACCTTGGGCAGGCGCTTGCCGCCTCCACGGTCATGCTGGTCACCGTGTTCATCTTCGTCGTGCCGTGGGCTCTCTATGAGTTCCGCCAGAAGCGCAGATAAGGGAGGCATCAAATGGCACTTGCCGCCACCATCGAGCCTTCGGGCGCAAAACCAAAGCGCCGCTTCGCGCCGCGCACCATCATGCTCTACGGCATTCTCGGACTTGCAGCGCTCTACTACGTGCTGCCGCTCTACGTGATGATCGTCACCTCGCTCAAGGGCATGCCTGAGATACGCATGGGCAATATCTTCGCGCCGCCCGTGGAAATCACCTTCGAACCCTGGGTGAAAGCCTGGTCGCAGGCCTGCACCGGGCTTTACTGCCACGGCATCCAGGTCGGCTTCTGGAATTCGGTGAAGATCCTCGTTCCAAGCGTCATCGTCTCGATCGCCGTCGCCTCGGTCAACGGCTATGCGCTCGCCAACTGGCGCTTCAAGGGATCGGAAGTCTTCTTTACGATCCTGCTGTTCGGCGCTTTCATCCCCTACCAGGTCATGCTCTATCCGCTGGTGATGGTGCTGCGCGAACTCGGCCTGTTTGCCACCCTTGGCGGCATCGTGCTCGTGCATACGATCTTCGGCATGCCGATCAACACGCTGCTTTTCCGCAATTATTTCGCCTCGCTTCCGCCTGAGCTCTTCAAGGCGGCGCGCGTCGATGGCGCGGGTTTCTGGCAGATCTTCCTGCGCATCATGCTGCCGATGTCGCTGCCGATCTTCGTCGTCGGCATCATCATCCAGATCACCGGCATCTGGAACGACTTCCTGTTCGGCGTGATTTTCGCCGGCACGCAGAATTATCCGATGACGGTGCAGCTCAACAATGTCGTCAACGCCGTGCAGGGTGTGAAGGAATACAACGTCAACATGGCCGCAACGCTGCTGACCGGCGCGGTGCCGCTTATCGTCTATTTCGTGTCCGGACGGCTCTTCGTCCGGGGCATCGCCGCCGGCGCAGTGAAGGGTTGATCCATGAACAGCAGCGTTTCCATCAAAGACCTTTCGCTGAACTTCGGTGCGGTCAACGTCCTGAAAAATCTCAATCTCGAGATCAATGACGGCGAGTTCCTGGTGCTTCTCGGTTCCTCGGGTTGTGGCAAGTCCACCTTGCTCAATTGCATTGCCGGCCTGCTCGATATCAGCGAGGGGCAGATCTTCATCAAGGGCAAGAACGTCACCTGGGAGGAGCCCAAGGATCGCGGCATCGGCATGGTGTTCCAGTCCTATGCGCTCTATCCGCAGATGTCGGTCGAGAAGAACCTTTCCTTCGGCCTGCGCGTCGCCAAGGTGCCGGGAGACGAGATCAACAAGCGCATCGCCCGCGCGGCAGAGATCCTGCAGATCGAGCCGCTCCTGAAGCGCAAGCCGGCCGAGCTTTCCGGCGGTCAGCGTCAGCGCGTCGCGATCGGCCGCGCGCTTGTGCGCGACGTCGATGTCTTCCTCTTCGACGAGCCGCTGTCGAACCTCGATGCCAAGCTGCGCTCGGAGCTGCGTGTCGAAATCAAGCGGCTGCACCAGTCGCTGAAGAATACGATGATCTACGTCACCCACGATCAAATCGAGGCTCTAACGCTCGCCGACCGCATCGCCATCATGAAAAACGGTGTCATCATGCAGCTCGATGATCCCACGACGATCTACAACGAGCCGCGCAATCTCTTCGTGGCTGGCTTCATCGGATCGCCTTCGATGAACTTCCTGAAGGGCGAGTTGGTGAACCGCGAGGGTAAGGTCGTTTTCGCCACCAATGACGTGCTGTTCTCCCTTGATGGCTACAAGGCTGGGGAAGCGTTGCAGGCAGGCCGCAAGGTCGTGCTGGGCGTCCGTCCCGAGCACATCAAGGTCAATGAGGAGGCGGCGGCCGGCGCAGAAGTCCACAATGCAACAGTCGACATCGAGGAGCCGATGGGCGCCGACAATCTGCTGTGGCTGAAGCATGCCGGCCACACCATGTCGGTGCGCGTCAATGGCGCGCGCCGGTTTGGCGCCGGTTCTGCCGTGAAGCTCGGCTTTGACATGTCTCTCGCATCACTCTTTGATGCGCAGACCGAACTCAGAATTTGATCCATGCAAGGAGGCGGCCTTGCCGCCTCCGCCTTACTGCGGTCCGGGAGGTCCGATGTCGTCTTCGCTCAATGATAATTTCGCCGTCGATCTCGCCGGTTTGTGGAGGCTGACGTCTCCCGATAGCGATCATTCGCTCTCCATGTCTCTGCCCGGTGATATCCACACGGCCCTGAATGCGGAAGGGCTTATCCCCGATCCCTATTTCGCGCGCAATGAAGAGGTCGTGCAATGGGTCGCCAAACAGGATTGGGAGCTGACGCGCAGCTTCACGCTCGATGATGTCGGCGGCGACTGGTATCTTGATATCGACTATCTCGACACCGTCGCCAGCGTCTATGTCAACGATGCACTGGTATTGGAGGCAAACAACTGCTTCCAGCGTTATCGTCCCGATGTCTCGAAAGCGTTGAAGGCAGGCGAGAATACCATTCGTATCGTCCTGCATTCGAGCATTTCGGCAGGCGCGGCGCTGCAAGAAAAGCAGCCTTTTTATATTCCCTATAGCACCGGCAACTCGCCGATCCCGAATGGCAATATGCTGCGCAAGCCGCAGTGCCATTTTGGCTGGGACTGGAACATTGCGATCGCGCCGCTTGGCCTCTATGGCACCATCGCACTGAAGAAGCTCGAGATCGCACGCATCGAGAACGTCGTCAGCCAGCAGGTTCACAACGACGACGGCTCTGTCGATCTCAAGGTCACGGTCGCCTTGTTTGCCAAGGGAGCCGGCATCGCGCAGCTCTATTTCTCGCTCGATGACGCGCGGGTGCGCCTGGACGTTGGGGTCAATGCCGGTGAAACGTCGATCACGCACTTCTTCCATGTCGACAAGCCCAAGCTCTGGTGGCCGGCAGGAAATGGCGAGCAGGCGCTTTATGCCTTGTCCGTGGAAACCAATTTCGAGACCGTCACGCGGCAGATCGGTCTACGCACGGTTGAACTGATCACCACCGAGGATGAAGCGGGCAGCCGTTTTGCGTTGAAGGTCAATAGTCGCGAGATCTTTGCCCGCGGGGCTAACTGGATTCCTGCCGACGCACTGTTTTCACGTTCCAAGCCGGAGCTGACGGCGGATCTGCTGCAATCGGCCGTTGATGCCAATATGAACGTCATCCGCGTCTGGGGCGGCGGCTTCTACGAGCATGACTGGTTCTACGACATCTGCGATCGACTTGGCCTGATGGTGTGGCAGGACTTCATGTTCGCCTGCAATCTCTATCCGTCGACGGGCGATTTCCTTGATAATGTCGAGGAAGAGGTGGACTATCAGGTTCGCAGGCTTGCGACGCACCCCTCGATCGTTCTCTGGTGCGGCGACAATGAGCTGGTGGGCGCGCTCACCTGGTTTGAGGAATCCCGCAAAGATCGCGATCGCTATCTCGTCTCCTACGACCGCCTGAACAGGACGATCGAGCGGGCAATGAAGAAGGCATTGCCGGATGCGATCTGGTGGCCGTCGAGCCCTGCCTCCGGCTATCTCAATTTCGGCGACGCCTGGCATGCCGATGGCTCGGGCGACATGCATTACTGGTCGGTCTGGCACGAGAACAAGTCCTTCGACAATTATCGGTCCGTGCGGCCGCGCTTCTGCTCGGAATTCGGTTTCCAGTCCTATACCTCGCTGCCCGTCATCAAGACCTATGCCGAGGCGAAGGATATGAATATCGCCTCTCCGGTCATGGAGCTGCATCAGAAGAATGCCGGTGGCAACGAGCGCATCGCCGGCACGATGTTCCGCTATTTCCGCTTCCCGAAGGATTTTCCGAACTTCGTCTATCTGAGCCAGGTGCAGCAGGGCCTCGCGATCAAGACGGCGGTGGAATATTGGCGGTCGCTGAAGCCGCATTGCATGGGCACCATCTACTGGCAGCTCAACGACACCTGGCCCGTGGCATCGTGGTCGAGCCTCGATTACGGCGGCCGCTGGAAGGTGATGCACTATCTGGTGCGGCGCTTCTTCCAGCCGGTATCCGTCGCGGCAATTCCGTCGGAGGATGGCAAGACAATCCGATTTTCTCTCGTCAACGACACCAATGCGGATGTCACGGCCGATATTTCCGTTTCGCTGCTGAAGCTTGACGGCGAGCGCGTGCTGCTGACGACGGCGCATGCCGTCTGCACGCCGAATGTGGCTGTCACGGCCTTGTCGATCGATGTGGATCAGGTGCCCTCCGATTGCCTGCTGGCGTGGCGTTTCACCGCATCGAATGGAATGGGCGGCGAGGGGCACTATGTCCACGGTACCTACAAGGCGCTCGAACTTCAGCCCGCCGGCCTGACCGTATTGCGGGAGGAGAAAGAGGAGAACGGGACGGTGGAGCTCACCGTCACCGCCAAGGGACTTGCGCTATTCGTGATGATCGAGAGCGAAGTCGAGGGACGTTATTCCGACAACGCCTTCGATCTTGCCACAGGTGAAAGCCGCCGCATCGTCTTCACGCCCGCCAAGCCCGTTGCGGGTGGGGTCCCTGCATTCCGCATCTATGATTTGCAATCCAGCCAGTCGGTTGACAGCCAGTAGGCGAGATTGAGCTATCGCGTCGCAGTGGCGGCGCTTTCGGGGCCACAAGCCCAAGACAGACGGCCCGGAGGCCATTGGAGGAGTATCGATGACGAAACTTGGATTTCAGCTTTATAGCGCCCGCAATTTCCAGCCTTATTCGGAGATCTTCGTAAAGCTCGGCAAGGCCGGCTATGCCGAGGTGGAAGGCTTCGGCGGCATCTATGCCGATCTCGACGAAACCGGTCTCAAGACCCTGCGCGCCGAGCTCGACAAGAACGGTCTGACCATGGCGAGCGGCCATTTCAGCCCGGATTTCCTCGATGGTGAAGTGCAGAAGTCGCTCACCATCGCCAAGACCCTCGGTATGGATTCGATCTATGCCCCGCATATCGGCGCCGACGAGCGTCCGAAGGATGCTGCCGGCTGGCGTGCTTTTGGCAAGCGCCTGCAGGAAATGAGCAAGCCTTACAAGGATGCGGGTTTTGAATTCGGCTGGCACAACCACGACTTCGAATTCGTCAAGCAGGCGGACGGCTCGCTGCCGATCGAGCAGATCTTCGAGGCCGCCCCGGATATTTCCTGGGAAGCAGACATCGCCTGGGTCATCCGTGGCGGCGGCGATCCCTTCGCCTGGATCGAAAAGCTCGGTCCGCGTATCACGGCGGTTCACGTCAAGGACATCGCGCCGGCTGGCGAAAACAAGAACGAAGACGGCTGGGCCGATGTCGGTCACGGTACGGTTCCGTGGGCAAAGCTGCTCAAGGCGCTGACCGGCACCAAGGCCAAGCACTTCGTCGTCGAACATGACAATCCGAGCGACGTCGATCGCCTGATCACGCGCTCCATCGCATCCTTCAAGAGCTTTTGAGGCACTTCCACATGGCTAAGGAACTTGGCGTCGGCATCATCGGATGCGGCAATATCTCAACCACCTATTTCTCGCTCGCCCCGCTCTTCAAGGGTCTGAAGGTACTGGCTTGCGCTGATATCAACATGGAAGCGGCGCGTGCGCGCGCCGAGGAATACAAGGTCAAGGCCCAGACCATCGACGAGCTGCTCGCCAATGATGAGCTCGACGTCATCGTCAACCTGACCATTCCGGATGCGCATTTCCCGGTTTCGAAGCGCATCCTCGAAGCCGGCAAGCACGTCTACTCCGAAAAGCCGCTGGTGCTGACGCTGGAGCAGGGCGAGGAGCTGCGCCGCATCGCCAAGGAGAAGGGGCTTGCCGTCGGCTGCGCTCCCGATACCTTCCTCGGCGGCGCCCACCAGCTCGCGCGCAAATTCATCGATGAGGGCGGCATCGGCCGCATCACATCGGGCTCGTGCCATGTGATGAGCCCCGGCATGGAAATGTGGCATCCGAACCCGGACTTCTTCTTCCTGCCCGGCGGCGGTCCGATCCTCGATCTCGGCCCGTACTATGTCGCCAACCTGATCAACCTGATCGGTCCGGTGAAGCGCGTGGGTGCGATGACCTCCATGGCGTCGCCGACCCGCACGATCACCAGCCAGCCGCGCAATGGCGAGATCATTCCCGTGAAGACCCCGACGACGATCCAGGCTCTGCTGGAATTCGTCAGCGGCGCCCGGATCACGCTGACGGCAAGCTGGGATGTGTGGTCGCACCGCCATGCCAACATGGAGCTTTACGGCACCGAGGGTTCGCTCTACGTGCCCGATCCGAACTTCTTCGGCGGCACCGTCGAGGCAAGCGGTCGCGACAAGGAGATCAAGCCGCTGGAAAACTGGGCGCATCCCTTCGGCATCGCCAACCAGGAAAGCCCGAGCGGTGCCCGCGCCAACTACCGCACGGCCGGCCTAGCTGACATGGCGGCATCGCTGATCGACGGACGTGATGCGCGTTGCTCGCTCGATCGCACGCTGCACGGTGTCGACGTCATGACCTCGATCCTGAAGTCCGGCGAGGAGGGTCGTTTCATCGACCTGACAACGACCTGCACGCAACCGGCGGCGCTTGGCATCGCTGAGGCGCAGGCGCTCTTGAAGTAAGCGCAAGAAAAGCTAGTTTGCGCGCGGGTGAACAACCCGCGCGTTTTTTTCATCTCGAAGGAATTTCATCATGGCCTGGCAACCGGCACCCGATCGCTATTCGAAAATGAAATACAACAGGACCGGCCGTTCCGGTCTGAAGCTGCCGGCCGTCTCGCTGGGGCTCTGGCACAATTTCGGCGGCGATACGCCGCATGACCGCAAGATCGATATGTGCCGCACGGCCTTCGATCTCGGCATCACCCATTTCGACCTCGCCAACAATTACGGTCCGCCTCCCGGTAGCGCCGAGACCGCCTTCGGCGAGATCATGCGCACCGAATTCGCCGGTCTGCGCGACGAGCTGATTATCTCCTCCAAGGCCGGCTACGACATGTGGCCGGGTCCTTATGGCGAATGGGGCAGCCGCAAATATCTGATTGCCTCCTGCGACCAGAGTCTGAAGCGCATGGGCCTCGACTATGTCGACATCTTCTACTCCCACCGTTTCGATCCTGACACGCCGCTCGAGGAAACCTGCGGTGCGCTCGACCATATCGTCCGTTCGGGCAGGGCGCTTTACGTGGGGATTTCTTCCTACAATTCGCAGCGGACGCGCGAAGCTGCCGCCATTCTCAAGGACCTCGGGACGCCATGCCTCATCCATCAGCCGAGCTATTCGATGCTCAATCGCTGGGTCGAGGATGACGGTCTGGTGGATACGCTCGAAGATCTCGGCATCGGCTCCATCGTCTTCTCGCCGCTGGCGCAGGGCATGCTGACGACGAAGTATCTCGGCGGTATTCCGGACGACAGCCGCGCCGCACAGAACCACTTCCTGAAGCGCGATTTCATCCGCCCGTCTATCATCGACAATATAAGAAAGCTCAACGAGATCGCCGAAAAGCGCGGCCAGACGCTGGCGCAGATGGCGATCGCCTGGGTTCTGCGCGGCGACCGCATCACTTCCGCCCTGATCGGCGCCAGCCGCTCGTCGCAGATCGTCGATTGCGTCAAGGCGCTCGACAATCTCGATTTCACGGCAGAGGAACTGAAGCAGATCGACATCTACGCCAAAGAGGCTGACGTCAATCTCTGGGCCAAATCGGCCGAGCGGGACTGATCACATGAGACGCCCGGAACCATGTTCCGGGCGTTTTTTGTTGTTCCGGCGCTGCTATTGTCTAAATCCGCGAGAGCGTCTCATTCATGCGTTTTCGGTAAAGGCCGGGTAGCGTCTGCAACGATCGTGTTCTGCTGCAGCGCTGATCGGGAATACTCGTAAAAGATTGCCCCTCTCCATTACGCAATTGTAATTCGACTGTCAGATGCGTTTCATGTCTGTCACGATAAGAGTGCGCGCAGATTCTGAAATGAGGAAACATCAATGAAAAAAATCTTCACCGTCCTTCTTGCGGCATCCGTCCTGTCGATGCCGTTGGCTGCGACAGCGCAAGTCAAGCCGGCGCCGGCCGGCAAGCAAGCCGTTGTTGCCGAGAAGGAGGTGACGAAGAAGAAGGTCGTCGTGCGCAAGGGCGGCTGGGTAAAGGGCCGGCGTTTGTCGGCTTCCGACCGGCGCCGCGCGGTGGAAATCGACTATCGTGCCTTGCAGCTGTCCACGCCGCCGCGCGGCTATCATTGGGTTCGCATCAAGAACAATTTCCTGCTCGTCGGCATTACGAGCGGCCTGATCTCCAAGGTGCAAGAAGCCCGGTAGTTCCTAAGCGATGCTGGCTGACACGGCGAGGGTGGTCTTCGGAGCGCCCTTTTTTCATGCCCGCAAATACGAGTTGCCTGGAATCAAAAATCCCCGGCGCATGGCCGGGGATTTTCAGTATTCGCGCTTACCTCGATCTCAGCTCAGGCGGCCGGCGGCATGGGCCAGCATGGTGTAGACCTTGCCGGTGTCTGAGGTGAGGTAGGATTGCGTGACGGTGCGGTCGCGATCAGTGCGGGCAACGTCGGCAAGCAGCTTTTCGAAATCGGCAATATAGCGATCGACTGCGGTGCGGAATTCCGGCTCGCGGTCGTACTTACGCTTGATCTCGTCAAAGGTCTGCTGGCCCTTGAGCGTGTAGAGGCGGCGCGTGAACACGTCGCGTTCGCCGCGCTGGTAACGGCGCCACAGGTCGACCGACGCATCGTGATCGATGGCGCGGGCGATATCGACCGAAAGCGAGTTCAGCGATTCCACGACATGGCGCGGGTTGCGTGCGGCGGGAGCCGGTGCCTGTTCCGCCGGTGCCTTCGGTGCAGCCGGGCGTGCCGGCTGCAGGCCGGCGTTCTCGTCGCGCGAAGCGCCACGCAGGAGATCGCTGATCCAGCCGCCGCCGGCAGTTTCCTGGCGGGCTGGCGCTGCCGTTTCGACTGGGCGCTGTGGCTGTGCAGCCGGGCGCTCGGCGGGGATCGATCCGCGCAGGCCGAGGGCCTCAATGGAAGGTCGCTGTGGTTGCGGTGCAGGCCGCTGGACGGGCTGCTGGGCAACCGGCTGCTGCGGAGCCGGCTGCTGTGGCCGCGGCGCAGGGGCTGCCGGGGCAGGTGCGGGCGGTGCTGCCGGCTGCGGACGCGGGGCAGGCTGCGCATCGGCGAGTGCGCGGGCCGCGGGCTCGGAAATCTCCAACTGCTGTGTCGAGCGACCGACGATCTGCGAGATGTCCTGCAGCGCCTTGATCTGCTCGGCAACGGCACGGCGCATCGCTGCCGCACTTTCCTTTGCTTCTTCCGGAAGGTCGAAGGCACCGCGCTTCAATTCGCTGCGGGTGAGGTCGAGTTCGCGGCGGATATCGCCGGCCGAGCGGCGGATTTCATCCGTCGCACCGGCGAAGCGGCCGATGGCGTCGTCAACGGCGACGCGCAGGGTTTCCCGCAGCTGCTGAGCCGCCGTGTCGGAGGTCTTGCCGGCATCGGCGAGCATCTGTTCGACTTCGGACAGCGAAGCCGTCAGGCCGCCGCGCAGGCGGTTGGTGAGGTCGCTGGAGCGGCGCTCGGCGTTGGCGAATGTGCTTTCGACGGCGTGGTTTGCTTCCTCGCCGGCTTTCGCCAGCGCGCCGCGCATGTTGTCCGCTGCATCCTCCGCGCGCTTTTCGGCGTCGGATAGAACGCGGCCGATATCCGCGAAGGAGGACTGCACGCTCTGGCGCAGATTGCCGGTGACCTGGTTGGATCGCTGTTCGGCGCGGTCGAAGGCCGTCTCCACCATCGAGCCGAGGGCGCGCATCGTGTTTTCGATCTCTTCCGAGCGCTGCACAAGGCCGACGGCCAGGTTCTGCAGCGCCGTCTCGCGCTCTTCCAGCGTCGAGACGAGGTTCGACTGGGCAGCACCCAGAAGCTGGGAGGCCTGCGCCAGCACCTTGGAGTGGTCGTCGAAGCGGCCGACGATGCTGCCGACCTGCGACAGGGTCTGACCGGTGATCTCGGACAATTTGTCGACCTTGCCTTCGAGGAGACGGCTGGAAGCCGAAACCATCTCGCCGGCCTTTGCGGCAGATTCGGCGAAGCGTGTCGAGGTTGCGGTCAGGCGATCGTCGACGCTTGCGAATTCGGTGGCGGCGTTGGACAGCAGGCCGGCGATCGCCGAGTTGTTGTCCGCCAGGCGGGCGATGATGCCGTTGACGCTGGCAAGCAGGTTGTTTTCGAGGGCGCTGACCGTGTTGACCGCGTGCTCGGTGCGCGACGAGATCGCGTTGATGAGAGCCGCGTTTTCGGCGCGCAAACGCTCCGTGCTTTCCTGAGCTGCTGCCGAGATGAGGGCGGCGGCTTCCTGACCGGTTGCCGCATAGCGATCGACGATCGGGCGAGCCTTTTCCTCGATCAGGCGCGACAACTCGGTGGAGCGTCCTGCGAGCATCGAATTCAGCTCGCGGGTGCGCTCGTCGAGCGAGGTGCGGATGGAGGAGCCGCGGGCTTCCAGCGCCTTGTCGACGTCGGCAAGCGTGCTGTTGATCTCGCGGGTACGCTCTTCCAGAGAGGTGCGGATAGCCGTGCCACGCTCGTCGAGGGCGCGCTCGACCTGCGCCATGGTGGAGACGATCTTCTCGCTGCCATCGGTCAGCGTGTCGCGGATGGCCGCACCGCGGGCTTCGAGAGATTGCTCCGCCGAAGACAGCGCTTGCGAGATCGTGTTGACCTGATTGCTGACGAGGCCTTCGGCTTCGGCGACCTTGTTAACGATCGCATTGCCTGCTTCCGAGAAGGTCTGGGCGACGGCCGCGGCCTGGCTTGCCAATCGGTTCTGCGTTTCCGAGACGCGGTTGACGATGTCGTTGGAGCGCTCGGTCATGGCGCGTGCGAAAGCATCGCTGTGGCTGCCGAGGTTTTCGGCAAACTGCTGGCCGGTGCTGGCGAGTAGAGCGGCCGTGCGGGTGGCTTCCGTATCCATGCCTTGAGCGGCATCGGCAACGGCAGTGCGCAGCGTCGTTGCAAGATTGGCGGCCTTGCCTTCAATCGTGCGGTTGACGGCTTCAAGGCCGACATTGAGAGCGCGATCCATGGTCGAAAGGCGCTCTTCGATTCGGGCGGATGCCTGGTTGCCGCTGTCATCGATCCTTGCGGCGCCGCTCGTCAGCGTATCGGAGAGGCGGTCGCCGGCGGCGTTGACCTGAGCCGTAACGCCGGTGACGCCTTCGTTGATGCGGTTTTCGAGAGCCGAAAGGCTGGCCTCGACGCGCGAGCCGGTCTCGGCAAAGCGGTTCGTCATGCCGTCGATCGACTGGTTGAGGTTGGACGAGAAGGTTTCGGCCGAGCGCGCAATGTCGCCGGCGGCCTGCTGAATGCGACCGGCAATATCGCCAGCACCGCTGTTCAGGCGCTCTTCCAATGTTCTTGCGCTGGCGTCGATCGTCTGACGCAGCGATGCCTCGCGGTCCTCCAGCGACATTTCCAGCATGCTGGCGCTGGTGGCGATCGACGTGCCGATGGCCGTCGTCTGTTCCATCAACGTGTTGTCGATCTGTGCATGGGCGTCGCGCAGGGCGAGATTGATGGCGCTGCTGCGGTCTTCCAGCGTGGAGCGCATGCGCTCGTAGGCGGAAGCGAGGTTCTGATCCATCTGCGACAGACCGGCGCCAAGCGTGTTTTCGAGATGGCGCGTGGTGGTGCCGAGAACGGTTTCGACGCGATCGCTGTTGCTGCCGAGCATGTCGGACAGAGCATCGGTATGCGCGGTGAGTGAGCGGTCGAGGCGAGCCTGGTTTTCGCTGTAGGCGGCGCGGATTGCATCCGCCTTGTCGCCGAAGGCGCCGGCAACGCGGGATTCTGCGCCAGAGACGCTGTCGAGAAGCGCATTGGCACGCTCTTCCAGAGTGCTTTCGAAGCGGTTCTGGTTTTCCGCGAGCGAGATTGCGAAGGCCATGCTCTTGTCGTCGAGCGTGTTGGTCAGTGCCTCGTGGCCGCTGGTGACGGTGTGGGCAATGGCCTTTGCGCCGGTGGCAAGTGTGTCTTCGAGCTTCGCATGGCTTTCCGAAAGGGCGACGGCGAGCGACATCGTCCGGTCGTCGAGGCTGTTGACGATCCTGTCATGGGTGCCGGCGACGGTTTCGTTGAGTGCGTCCAGCCGGCTCGATACGGCACCTTCGAGGCGCGACTGCGTGTCGGACAGAGAAATGGCGAGCGCCATGGCCTTGTCGTCCAGCGCGTCCGCAAGCGCGTTGTGGTTGCTGGTAAACGCGTTGGTGATCGCTTCGGCGCGATTGGCAAGCGTTGCCTCGAGGCGAGACTGACCGGAGGTCAGCGCATCGGAGAGTGCCCTTGTCTTGCCTTCGAGCGTATCGGTAACGCGATCGGCATGGCCTGAAACGGTATCTTCGAGGCGAGCCTGGGCTTCCGACAGCGCGATGGCGAGCGCCATTGTCTTGTCGTCCAGCGTGCTGCCGACGCTTTCCGCGTGGCCGGAGACTGCGTTCTCAAGGCGGGCCTGGCTCTCGGAGAGGGCGATGGCCAATGCCATCGTCTTGTCGTCCAAGGTGCTTGCAACGCTTTCCGCATGCCCGGCGATGGTGCTTTCCAGGCGCGACTGGCTTTCGTTGAGCGCAATGGCGAGCGCCATCGCTCTGTCATCAAGCGCTTCGGCCAGGGCATTATGGTTGCCCGCAAATGCCTTGATGATCGCCTCGGCGCGATTGGCGAGGGTTTCTTCGAGACGGGATTGGCCCGAGGTCAAGGCTGCGGCGAGAGCGCTGGTCTTGCCTTCGAACGTATCGGCAACGCGATCAGCATGACCGGCAACCGTTTCCTCCAGCCGGGCCTGGCTCTCGGAAAGCGCGATCGCAAGTGCCATCGTCCTGTCGTCGAGGGCGTTGGTGACGCTTTCGGCATGACTGGAGACGGTGTTTTCGAGACGAGCCTGACCGTCGGCGAGCGCGCGGGCCAGCTCCCTGGTCTTGGTATCGAGTGTGCCGGCGACATGTTCCGCATGGCCGGAAACTGTGTCCTCGAGGCGAGCCTGACCTTCGGCGAGCGCGCGGGCGAGTTCCTTGGTCTTGGTGTCCAGCGTACCGGCGACATGTTCCGCATGACCGGAGACTGTGTCTTCCAGACGGGATTGACTTTCGGAAAGGGCAATCGCGAGCGCCATCGTCCTGTCGTCGAGGGCGTTGGTGACGCTTTCGGCATGACCGGAGACGGTGTTTTCGAGGCGGGTCTGGCCTTCGGCGAGCGCGCGGGCCAGTTCCTTGGTCTTGGTGTCCAGCGTGCCGGCGACGTGTTCCGCATGGCCGGAAACCGTGTCTTCCAGGCGGGATTGGCTTTCGGAAAGGGCGATGGCGAGGGCCATCGTCTTGTCGTCCAGCGTGTCGGCCAGCTTGCCATGGGTATCGGCGATGGCGCTATTGATGGCGTCGGCGCGGCTTGCCAGCGTATTTTCGAGGCGGAGCTGGCTTTCGGCCAGCGAAATCGCCAGCATCGAGGTGCGCTCGTCGAGGGCGGCGGTCAGATGCTCATGGGAACCGCTGACGGCGCTGGTGATCGCTTCCGAGCGCTCGGCAAGCGTCTGCTCGAAACGGGACTGATTGTCAGCCAGCGCGCCAAACAGAGCGTTGCTGCGGGCCGCCATGACGGTATCGATGCGTTCATGGGCGGAGCCCAGCGCCTGCGTAATCTCGCTGGTGCGGGCGGAGAGCGTGTTGTTGATGTCGTTGGCGCGGCCGGTGAAGGCCGAGGTGAGCTCGTCCGTGCCGCTTTGCAGCGCGGCAGAGACGTCGCGTGTGACACCCTGCACGGCGGAGGTAAAGGCGCCGGCATGCGAGGCAAGCGTGGAGTTCAGTTCGCTCGTGCCCGAGGTCAGCGCCGATGAGATTCCCGTTGTGGCATTCTGCAGCGCGGAGGTGATCTCGTTCGCCCTGGAGCCGATCGCGCTTTCCAGCACTTCCTGGCCGGTTGCCAGCGTCGTTGCCAGTGCAAAGGATTGGTCGGTCAGATGCGAGCCCAGGCGCTCGATGCTTGAGGTCAGGATGCCTTCCAGCGCGTCCGAATTGCTGCCGAGCGACTGGTTGATGCGGGCGAGGCTTTCCGTAAGCTTTGTATCCAGAGTGCCGGCGCGCTTGTCGAAGGCTGAGGTGAATTCCGATACTCGCTCGTCGAAGGCCGTCGAAAGCTGCGCGATCGTCGACTGGAAACGCTCATCGAAGAAGCCGGAACGCAGGTCGATATCCATGATCGCGTCGTCGGCCGTCGACTGCAGGCTCTGGCGGAAGCTCGCACCCTTTTCGTCGAGCGCCGTGTTGAGGCGGGAAAGCACATTGTCCAACGTGCCGGTAATCGAGCGTTCGCCGCCGGTGAGGCTTTCGCTGATCTCCTTGGTGCGGGCGACCAGCGTTTCGTTGAGCTGACGGGCGCGTTCGTTGAGCGCGGAGTTGAGCTTTTCGGTGTTTGCGTCGAGCGTCGAGGCGCGCGTTTCGAACTGGCCGAGCAGCGCGTTGCCGCGCTCGCTAAGGGTCGACGACAGGGATTCCAGGCGCGTATCGAATTCGTGGCTGAGAGCGAGGCCGGAGGCGTTGAGGTTCTGCAGCAGGCTGTCGGTCTTGGCCGCAAGCAGGGTGCCGAGCGCCTGTACGGCGGAATCCGACTTCTCCATCAGAGCTGCGGCGCGGGTATCGATCATCGAGGCGAAGGCTTCGCCTGAAGTGGAGAGGCGCACGGCGATTTCTTCGGTCGCCAGCGAGAGGTCTTCCTTGATCTGGTCATGCACGCCAGAGATGGACGAGCGGATGCGCTCGGCGTGATTGACAATGGCGTCGCGCTCGGCGCCCAGTTCGTGGACGAGGCCGCGTACGCGCAATTCGTTGTCGGCGTAGCTGCGTTCCAGCGCATTGACTTCGGTATGGACCAGCGTTTCAAGCTCGGTGGCGCGTGCAATGGTGCGCTCGATGCCTTCGTTCATTGCCGAGACTTCGCGGCGCACGGCCTGGCCAACCGTCATGATGCGTTCGGAAGCGATGGTTTCCGGCTCGACGAGCCGCAGGGCGACTTCCGCCATGGAGCGGGCCGCATTACGCATGTCGTGCGCACGCGATATCATCATGCCGAAAGCGTAGAAGAGCAGTACGGGAACGATGATGCCGACGATGCAGGCGATGACGCCCGGAAGAGCGGCGAGATCCGCGATCGACTGAATGTTTCGGATCTGGGTGCCGTAAAGCATGAAGGCGAGGCCGGCGCCGCCGATGATCCAGAACAGCGAGAAAATGGTGGCGTTTCGCACCGCATGGCTTTGGGATGCTCCGTCGAGCGCCCTCAAGATGCTAGCGGAGCTTGCCCGGTTGCCGTCATTGGCGGCAGCAAGGCTCGGGTTCTTCGGCGCCTCGGCGGCGCGGGGCGGGGCGGCTGGTGCGGCCGTGCTGCGTGCGCCGCCATTCTTGCGGGCGGCATCATCTCTGCTCTGCTTTATCGGCTGTTTCGGCGGCTCAGACACATTTCGCTCCGGGACATCGGGCGTAGAGGCACTGCGAGACTCCAAGTTCTCGTCACTGAAATCGATCTGCAGAGCTTCGTCCAATGCCTGAAAGGCCTTGTCCTCGACCGACTCGATGTACTTTTTGTTCGCCATGCGGTTACGCCTCGTTACAACTCACTCGGGCTTGCCGTGTCTTTTCCGGTAATTCCGCCGCGTCCGGAAAAGACGAACCCTGCCTCCCGTGGGGGCCTCCGCCTTCGATCGATATCGAGCTTGGATTTCCCATTACATTCAGAGTGGATAACTGGTTTTTCAAACGGATGTTATGAAAACATTACCATCATCCACTTCCTGGGCAAAGGCATGTGCCATTTACCCAATTTACCAGTATCGTAGTGACACATTCCCCCAGTCATGACAATTAATTCCACCTTAAAGGCAGTGGATCGTTAAAGCGTCATTAACCCTGTTTGCCTGTTCCGAGCCATCAAAACCCAAGATTTTGAGCATGTTTAACGCACGTTAACCATGTCCGGAGTTTTCAGCCCTCAATGTGCCAAAATTTAACTCGATGGCCATGTCCGGGCCGCAACTATGCGGCAGATCCCTAAAACAGTCATAGATAAATGACGGGAGCATTGGCACATGGCAGCTTTGAATATCGCGTTTGAATCCCCCGACAATTCGCGAGGTGCTAGCCCTTCGCGGGAGAGGGCGATCGATCTCGTCCATCTCGGCAAGCAGACGATGGGCGACAAGGCGCTGGAAGTCGAGGTCTTGCAGATGTTCGCGAGGCAGGCACGTTCCTGCCTGCAGGAGATCGGCAGCGGCGATCGCAAGCGCGTGGAGGCCGCCTCGCACAAGCTGAAGGGGGCGGCGAGCGCCGTCGGCGCCTTCCGCGTGGCGGATGCGGCCGGCGCGCTCGAAAGCAATGTCGAGGACGCCGCGCGCATGGGGGCAGTCACGACCTGCGTCATCGAGGCCGAAAACTTCATTTTGAAGCTTTCGCGCTGAGCCAGTTCCATTCGAGACTTAAATGACGTGCATCCTTGCGCCGCCAGACGGGTGAAACCGTTTCGGCGGCGCAAATGTTGACTGCCCCAGCGATTTGTTGGAAGTAAAATTCCGATCGTCCTTCATTCAAGCAATTCGGAATTCACCCACATGACCAAATTGACCATCGTCGCCTTCGACGGCACGCGCTTTGACCTCAATGTCGACGAGGGCTCCACCGTGATGGAAAATGCCGTGCGCAACTCCGTTCCGGGCATCGAAGCGGAATGCGGCGGCGCTTGCGCCTGTGCCACCTGTCATGTCTATGTCGATGAGGAATGGACCGAAAGGGTCGGCAGCCCTGAGGCCATGGAAGAAGACATGCTCGATTTCGCCTTCGACGTGCGCCCGAACTCGCGGCTCTCCTGTCAGATCAAGATGAAGAGCGCGCTCGACGGGCTCGTCGTGCATGTGCCGGAACGTCAAGCTTAAGGTCTGGTCTCCGGCGCACGCGCCACAGCTATTTGGTCGGAAAATCCCGCCGAACACCTATCGCCCAAAAAGATGCCCCGCTCAGCTGGTGCAGCGAGCGAGGCGAGGCGGGCGCATCACCACAGGCAAGGGAGGAAACACCTGCGGCTTCAGGACGCGCCAGGAGAACACTTAGCGCATGCTTTGAAAAACAAACCCCAACTGCGCCGAAGAGCGAAAAAACCCGCCAACGCAGGCACTCAAAATCCATTCTTTTGCGACATGCGCCCGGTGTTCTTCGAATCAACCGCTGCGTTTGTCTCTGTAATTGATAGGAAAAACCTATTTCAGATTCTCGTAAAGTTCAAAGAGCGACGAGATCAAACGATTCACAGGATATAGTGACTGATTTCCCACAGTTGGTGTCCGGTCAGCCGTCTTCGAAGTGAGATCGCGGTTTTGCGACGGCCTATTGCCGGCTTCGGTAGTAGAGCAGTCTCTGCATCCGGCTTGTGAAATTGATTGCCTCGATACGGTCGAATCTCGCCTGGTCGGCATCGTGCCGCTCGGTTTCCCGCTCGGTCACTTCGTTGGCCTTTTCCTGAAGCGCGTCGCAATTGCTGGCGGATGGCAACGACAGGATCTGCCTTTCCATCTGCCGCGCGTGCTGGCGGGCGATTTCGACATGCCGATCCTCATGGCGGCGGATATCGGCGGCCAGCGTGTCCCAGATCACGGAAAGCTGCTTGTCGGCACGCCGGCGATCGCGCCAGCGCGGCAGGATGATTTCCGTATCCACTGTGATCTTGACGTCGGAGATACGGCAGCGTCCGTTCATTTGGCTGTAGGTCGCATTGCCGCCGAAGCGGATTTTCGTTGCGCCGGGATGGTGGCTGCTGGAGCCCATCGCCAGGGGACCACGCTGGTTCAGCGCCGCATCGAGCTCGTCGGCGGTATTACCCTTGATGTCGAAATAGGAAATGGACTTGCGGGCGATGACTTCGGCATCAGCCGGACCGGGTATGCAGAACGCGAGCAGTAAGGCGCACGAAAGACTGAACTTTTGGGATGCAAGCGGCATTCGTGTCGCTACCATGTTGAACTTCTTCGAACCTTGCGGCATAGCCACTGTGAGCGCAATATCAAGCGCAAGGTTTTTTCCTTTTCAATGGGATGGGACGGTTCGTGACGGAGCTTCGCAGCCAAATCTGGCATGTCGCGCATGGCCGCAGCGTCGAGGTCGGCGGACAGAGCGTCATCATGGCTATCGTCAATGTGACGCCGGATTCCTTTTCCGATGGCGGACATTATGAAGCCGTCGACGCGGCTGTCGCCCACGCACTGGCTTGTGTCGAGGAGGGAGCCGGCATCATCGATATCGGCGGCGAATCGACCAAGCCAGGTGCCGCCGCCGTCAACGCCAGTGAAGAGCAGGGGCGGGTGCTGCCCGTCATCGAAGCTTTGCGCAACAAGACCGACGCGCTGATCTCGGTCGATACCTATCGCGCCGATACGGCGCGGCTGGCGATCGGGGCCGGCGCACACATCGTCAACGATGTTTTCGGCCTGCAACGCGAACCTGATATTGCTGGCGTGGCGGCACAGACGGGTGCCGGCCTCTGCATCATGCATACCGGCCGTGACAGGCAGAAGCTGCCCGATGTGATCGACGACCAGATTTTCTTTCTCAATCGCTCGCTGGAAATCGCGGCTGCGGCCGGCGTCGACAGGCAGACTATCGTGCTCGACCCGGGTTTTGGCTTTGCCAAGGAAAATGCCGAGGAGAATCTGGAGCTGATGGCGCGTTTCAACGCGCTGCTGCGCTTCGAGTTGCCGCTGCTCGTCGGCACCTCGCGCAAGCGGTTCGTCGGAACGATAACGGGCCGCGATGCGGATGGCCGGGATGTCGGGACTGCGGCAACCAGCGCGATCCTGCGATTGCAGGGGGCTGCGATATTCCGCGTGCACAATGTCGCAATCAACAGGGACGCGCTGGCGGTTGCGGATGCTATTCTCAGGACGCGCGCGAGACTTAAAGGATGATGCTCGAACGCAAGGAGCGGTTTTCGGACCCGATCGCGCCCGTTCGAAACGGAGAGACGCCATGAGCGCTGTGACATATACTATTACTTTGCAGAATTGCGCCTTCTTTGCCCGGCATGGCGTTCACGACGAGGAGGAGTTCCTTGGCCAGCGCTTCTTTGTCGATGCCGAGCTCGATGTGGAGGCCGGCGACGCATTGGAGCGTGATTCGATCGAGGATACCGTCAACTATGGCGTCGCGTTCAGCGTCATCGAGGAAATCGTGACCGGCCGCCGACGCTACCTGATCGAGGCGCTGGCGCTCGACGTCGCCAAGGAGCTTTGCCGTCGTTTTCCGAGTATCCGCCGTGCCAAGATCACGGTGCGAAAGCCCAATGCTCCGGTTCCGGGCGTTCTCGATTATGTGCAGGTGAGCGTTGAGCATTTTGCCTGAAGATGTAGCGGTGCGGGTGACGCTCGGTTTGGGCGGCAATCTGGACAATCCGGCGCACGCCATGGCGCTTGCCCTGCGCACGTTGGACGCGCGCGCCGATTGCCAGGTCGCTTCAGTGTCGCGGCTTTACCGCACGCCGCCCTGGGGCAAGACGGATCAATCCTTCTTCTATAATTCTTGCGCAGCCCTCGATACCACGCTGGCACCGAACGCTTTGCTCGACGTATGCCTCGATATAGAGCGGCAGATGAAGCGGGTGCGGATCGAGCGCTGGGGACCGCGAACGATCGATATCGACCTGCTGACCTACGGAGATCTGCAGCAGAGCGAGCCTTTGCTCACCATTCCGCACCCGAGAATGGTCGAGCGCGGTTTCGTGCTGATGCCGCTTGCCGATTTCGCTGCCAATCTCGTCGTGAGCGGTCGGACTGTCGGCGAGTGGCTGGGAGAGGTCGATGTCGAAGGCATCGAGGTCGCGGATGAGAGCCGCGATTGGTGGCGGACGGCTTGAGCTGAATGATACTAAATAAGAAAGGCCGGCAAAATAGCCGGCCTTGTTATTTGGGAATTGATGGTTCGTAAGTTACTGGATCGATCCGACCGCCATCTGGTCGACATCGGCGCGCTTCAAGGTGACGCCGATAACGGGCACCATCTGTTCGCCGACCTTGACCGAAATGGTGACGTTCATCGACTTGCTGTCGGGAACGCGGGCGATCATGGCGCCGTTGAGCTTCTGGCGGACCAGCCCGAGGACGACAGTGTTGTCGTTGACGGTACCTGATGTCACGTCGAGACCCTTGCCGGCTGCGCCATCCAGGAATTTTCCGCTGTAGGAACCGCCATTCTGCGTGATCTCGGCCGACATCGGCTGTTGGAAGACGCCGACGCGGCAGGTGCCGTCGAGCTTGACGCCGGCATTGCCGCTGTCAGATGGCTTGCCTGTCAGGTTGCAGGTGAATTTCGTGCCCTTGTATTTGCCGGCAACGATTTCGCCGGGACCGCTCCATGTGCCCGAGATCGACTGGAAGAAGGCCTTGTCGCGGGGCGCCGCGTCGGCTGACTGCACCCAGACGCCGGTGGGGATTGCTGCGGCGGCAAGGCTGCTTACAAGAAGAAATCGACGCGAAAACATGGATATTCCCTAGCGAGGCGAAACCGTGAAACTGGTCCTCACTTTTGCCCTAGAATGGTTAATGCTTGGTTTCCGGGGCGCCGAAGTCCCTAATTTGCAGGTCATCGGGCCTGATTGCGGCCGGTGACGTTGGGCGTGAGGTCGCCGGCGAAATCCGTGATGCCCGGCCGCTTGAGCGCCCTGAAGGGGAGCGGCCGGCACAGATCCATCGCCGCAATTCCGATCCTTGCCGTCATCATGCCGTTGACAACGCCTTCGCCGAGACGGGCCGACAACTTCGATGCCAGACCGTGGCCGATCAATTGCTGGATGATGCTGTCGCCGACGGCGATGGAGCCGGTGACGGCGAGATGGGCGATGACGTCGCGCATCAGCCTCATCATGCCGAGCGTGCCGGGTCTGCCGCCATAGAGTTCGGCCATGGCGCGGACCAGTTTCGCCGCTTCATAAAGGACATAGAGGATGTCGACGAGGGCGCGCGGACTGACGGCGGTTACGACCGAAACGCGCTTGGAGGCGCCGAGGATCAGCGCCCGGGCGCTACGGTCCAATGGGCCGAGAAGCTCGCGCTCCGCAAGGTCGATGAGTTGCGGCGCGTCTATGATGTCATCTTCGGCCGCCTTGAGGGTGGCGCGGCCTCTTGCCGTATCAGGATTGGTTTCCAGAATGCCGCAGAGGCGCTTGACCAGAGCTTTGGCGCGGGCCGGCCGGGTCTCGACGATGGCGGCTTCCGCCTCGGCCTTGATGGAATGCACTGCGGCGAGCCGCATCATGCCGGCCGTTTCTCTGATAATGATGGCAAGCACGGCCAGAATGCCGACAGCGACGACGGCAAGCGCGGTATAGCCGAGCCAATCGGCGCGGCTGAACAGGTCGCGGATGAGCTGATCCGTCCAGAGGCCGAAAGCCAACGACACCAGAATGCCAAGCGCGCCGAGCGCCACCTTGCCGAAGGAAAATCCCCTGCGGCGAGGCTTGGCGACGGCGCCTACATCCGAATCGGCGCCAAGCGCCGGATTGATGAACGGATCTTCTGCGTCCGGCGTCAGCACGATGTCCGTATCGAAGCTCTGGGGCCTGCGTATCGCCGGCGGAGCGGCCTTGTCGCTCACCCCTTTTCCGGATGCTTCCGGTTCCAGCGTGAAGGCGGCGGGGCGGCGGTTGCCGTTCGGCTCGTTTTCGGTCGATTTCGTCATGCGAGACGGTCTCCGAACAGGAACTGCATGGCGCGGTCGAGGCGGATATGCGGCACCGAAAGCTTGATGCCTTCACCGGTTTCGTCCAGTTCCGGCGGGCGGAACCGCACGACATTCACCTCGGGCAGATGGACCTTTGCTCCAGTCGATTCAAGGGCTTCGAACAGCCAGCGGGGATTTTCCGGGAGATCGCCGGGGAAGATCGCCGTCTTGCGATTGCCGTCAAAAGTCTCTCCGCCAATGGTTTCGTTGTTCATCGGCGTCCCGACGATGACGGGAAGCGTCTGACCGTCGCGGGTCACGGTCGCCTCGCGGGTCGCGCGCACAGAGGCGATGGCCATGACGTCGATGCCGGCGCCCGCCATGCCGATGCGCTCTACGGCGCGGTCGACAAGGCGGCGCGTCAGCGCCTCCAGCCGGTCATGGCTTTCGTGATGGAGATGGTCGGCCTTCGTCGCGGCGACGAGCACGCGATCGATGCGCCGCCCGAGCAGCGAGGACAGGAGCGAGTTCGTGCCGGGGCGGAAGCAGGCGAGCACATCCGTCAGCGCCCGTTCGAGATCCTGCACCGCTTCGGGGCCGCGATTGATGGCCTGGAGGGCGTCGACCAGAACGATCTGCCGGTCGAGGCGGGCGAAATGTTCGCGGAAGAAGGGTTTGACGACGACAGCCTTATAGGCCTCGTAACGCCGCTCCATCATTGCCCACAACGACCCTTTGGGCGCACTGCCTTCCGGCGGCAGCTTCAGCGGCGCGAAGGTGAGGGCGGGCGAACCGTCGAGATCGCCGGGCAGGAGGAAACGACCGGGCGGCAGTGTCGAGAGCGAGCGCTCGTCGGATTTGCAGGCTTTCAGATAGTCGGCAAAGGCCGTGGCGAGATCGCGCGCCTTCATTTCGTCCGCGGTTTGAGCGATATCGGCCTCTTCGGTCATGGCAAGCCAGTGACGCGACAGCTCGGCACGAATGCCGGTCTTCGCCAGCGCCAGGGTTTCGTCGCTGAAGGTGCGGAAATCCTTGGCAAGCAGCGGCAGATCCAGCAACCATTCTCCGGGGTAATCGACGATATCGATGGAAAGGCGTCCGGGTGAAAATAGGCGATTCCAGCCGCTGGCGCTCTGATAATCCAGCGTGATGCGCAGTTCGGAGATCGCCCGCGTCGAATCCGGCCAGGTGCGGTCTTTGACCAGTGCGCGGATATGATCCTCATATTGAAAGCGCGGCACCGCGTCATCCGGCTGCTGCTCCAGGCGAACGGCGGAAACGCGACCGGATTGCACCGGCTCGAACAGCGGCAGGCGGCCGCCATTCAGGAGATTATGCACCAGCGAGGAGATGAAGACGGTCTTGCCCGAACGGGAGAGCCCGGTAACGCCAAGACGAACTGTCGGATTGACGAGGCCGGCGGCGCGATCGGCAAGGTTGTCAAGGGCGATGAGGGCGTCGTCGGTAAAAGAGGTCAGGCTTGGGGGCAAGGCGAGGTCCCTGGATGACAGCGTGACCGTGAATATAGGGATGGAAGCTTGCGCCGAAAAGATGAGCGGATATGCGTCGACAATCACCCGCTGGAATCCCTGCCACCCCTATCGGCGAAGTCTCTACTCGGTGACGAAGTCGGTCAGCGCCCAGCCGGACGGAGTTGCGTCGACAACGGCAAGGCCGGCTGTCGGGAAGCCATTGGGGAGAGCATCGGCGAAAGCTTCGTGTCCGATCAGTGCGGCGAGCGTCAACTCGATGATCGGATTGTGTGCGACCAGCATGACCGAATTCTGATCGGTCTGCGCCGAGATGAGCGACAGGTAGATATCCGGCGTGCCGTTATAGAGTGCATCGACGAAGCGGAATTCCGTCGAGGGCGTGACGACGCGGCGCATGGCTTCGGCGGTCTGACGGCAACGCAAGGCGGTGGATGAGATGACGAGGTCCGGCTTGTAACCTTTGTCGACCGCTTCTTCCGCAACAATTTCGGCGGCAGCATAGCCGTTGTCACTCAAGGGACGGTCGAAATCCTTCTGTCCGGGCGCCGCCTGTTGGGCTGCGGCATGGCGCAGAAGATAGATCCTGGAGGGCGGCGGCGAAATGCTGGTCATGGCAAGATTCCGAGGCTCGATTTTACCAATGAGGTAGCGTCTGTTCGCACGTGCCGTCAACTGCGGCGCGATCAGTCTAAAGGCGAAAAGACTGCCCCTCACGGGAAGGTTACAAGCGAGGCGATTCCGGCTCGCGGGGAAGAAGTGATGAAAAAATAGACCCTTAGCCGAATTTTATGACAAATTTAAAAATCAGTTGACAGCGTCTATTTGGCTTGAATCGGTACTATTGGTTGGGATATACACCCCAGCCATATGAGATGTTCTTCAGGAGAATCGCGTTGAGTGAGAAGATCGATCTTAGCAATTATGTGCCCTCGGAAGACGAGGACTTCATGAATCTGAACCAGCGGGCTTATTTTCGAGCGAAGCTGGTAGCATGGAAAAACGATATCCTTAGAGAAGCGCGCGAAACCCTGGATCATCTGGCAGAAGAAAGCGCAAACCATCCCGATCTCGCCGATCGGGCTTCCTCGGAAACAGACAGAGCCATCGAACTTCGGGCTCGCGACCGCCAGCGTAAACTCATTTCCAAGATCGATGCCGCATTGCAGCGTATTGAAGATGGTACTTACGGCTATTGCGAGGAAACCGGCGAGCCGATCGGCCTGAAGCGTCTGGACGCTCGTCCGATCGCCACGTTGTCGATTGAAGCTCAGGAACGTCATGAGCGTCGTGAAAAGGTTTATCGCGACGAGTGATTAAGGGTTCGGTTTCGACCGGACATAAGAAATAAAGGCACGACGGGGATCTCCGTCGTGCCTTTTTTGATTCCTGCGTATGCATGGTCGCGCTCTATTTGTCGCGGCTCACGCTCATTTCGCCGAAGATGCGCGCAACTTCCTTCTGAAGAGCGCTGTCGGTTCCCGTCAGGGGCGCAAGTTCGGGTTCGACGCGCTTTGCCGGGTTCGAGACCTGCGATGGCGATGGTGCCGCACTCGGTTGCTGCTGCACCTGTCGCGGCGGCGGTGCATTCGGAATGATCCGTTCGGCGGTCAGATTCTTCGACATTTCGGCTTCCAGCACGCGCTGGAAATCATTGTTGGGTTCGGCGGCGGGTGCCGGTGCCGGTGCGAAAGTGGGCTCGACTGGCGTCGGGCGCGCAGGAGCGGGCTGCTGTGGGAGGACTACATGGCGGGCCGCGTCCAATATGTCGGCAGCTTCGGCCTCGGTGATTGGAGGAGCGGGTTGCGGGGCCGGTTGCGGCGGCTTGGCGGCAGCGGGTTGCGAGCGTTCGGCCACGCGCGGCACTGGAGCCGGCTCCGGCACGGGTGCAGGGGCAAGGCTGGGTTCGTTGCGCAGATAGGCTTCGATCTTCTCTTCGGCGGATTGCCGCCGCTGCGGCAGCGCTGCGGGCGGCGCTTCCAATTCTGCCGTCTTCTGCAGCTTCGGTTGCCGGTCCTCATATGCCACGGGGATCTCGACCGGAGTCGGTGCGGTGCCAACCCGGCTGGAATCGGAAATGCCGGTTTCGATGACGATATCGGTCGGACCACCGATCATGATCAGGTGCTCGATCCCGTCGCGCCGGACGAGCACGAGCCGGCGACGGGCGTCGACGGCGGCGGCATCCAGCACCTGCAGGCGTTGTTGGCGGCTCTTGCCGCCGCGCACGAAGGGAGAGGGTGCGCGGCTGCGCATGATCCAGAGAATGCCGATCAGAACGAGCAGGGCAATGCCAACCCCGCCGGCTGCGAGAAAGAAGCGGCTGCCATAGGCTCCGGCGATATCGTCCAACATGTCGAGATACTCCGTAATTGTCCTCGATGTTACGGCCTAAACGCAACTGAGGCGGGCAATGCTTTGACCATGACCCTTCTATACGGCGATCATATGAACAGGATTGTGCCGGAGACAAGATGCGATTGTGGCCTGTCGTGCTCTATTGCTTGTGAATTCAAGCCTTTCTGGCCCGGCAAAGCTTTTTGCCGATGACGCAAATTGATAAAGAAGATTCGAAAGGTCCGACTCCGGCGACCCCAACGTGTATGACATGTCGCGAGGAGAACGGCTGATACGAGGGGTTTATGACGAAGCAGCGTCCGTCCGACGAGTATAGCGTGCCGCTGGTGGATCGCGGAGTTCGTTCGGGAACTGTGCTGCGCATTATTCTGCTTGCGCTCGTTCTCGTGGCCGTCGCAGCCGCCTTTGTCGTCTTCAAGAGCCAGCTCGACAATGAAGCCGTTCTCGGCGGCCTCGGCATCCTTGCGATGGTGGGCATCTTCTTTCTCGTGTCCTCCATCATCGGCTTCGTCGAGGTGATGCCGCAGCCGCAGTCTGACAGCCTGGCGCGCTCCTTCCTCAACAGCCACCCCGACGGAACGCTGATCACCGACGAGAAGGGGCGGATCGTTTACGCCAATGCCGCATATGGCCGGCTGACCGGCGCGACCAAGGCGACGGAAGTGCAGTCGCTGGAGATGCTGCTGTCGCGAAACCGCGAATCCAACGAAGCGCTCTATCGTCTTGCCAATGGTCTGCGTGATGGCAAGGAGGGGTCGGAGGAGTTTCGTCTGCTGAAGCCGCTCGGTCCCTTGGACGGGAGCGGCAACGGCGCGCACTGGTATCGGCTGAAGGCACGCGTGCTGCCGCCGGAACAGAGCGGCGGCAAGGTGCTGCACATCTGGCAGGTGACCGACATCACCTCCGAGCGCGACGATCAGGAGCGCTTCTTCAAGGAATTGCAGAACGCGATCGACTATCTCGACCACGCCCCGGCCGGCTTCTTCTCTGCCGGCCGCAAGGGCGAGATCTTTTATCTCAATGCCACACTTGCGGAATGGCTTGGTTTCGACCTGACGAAGTTCGTGCCGGGTTCGATGACGATCGGCGATTTGGTGGCCGGCGAGGGGCTGGCGCTCGTTCAGTCCGTTCAGGCTGAGCCCGGTTTGAAAAAGACCGTCACGCTCGATCTCGATCTTCGCCGCTCCAACGGCCAGAGCCTGCCGGTCCAGATCGTCCACAGCGTCACATCGATGCGCGACGGCGCTCCCGGCGAGAGCCGTAGCATCGTGCTGACCCGGCAAAACGGCGCGGGCACCGAGCAATCGGCTTCGGCAGCGGCGATGCGCTTCAGCCGGTTCTTCAACAATACGCCGATGGCGATCGCGTCCGTCGATGGCAACGGCCGCATTCTGCGAACGAATGCGCCATTCCTGAAGCTTTTCTCGGAGCTGGTGTCGCGAGACGATATCGAGCGCGGCGCTGCCTTGGAGACCATCGTCAATGAAAGCGACCGGGCACGGCTGCATCAGGCTTTGGCGGCCGCCAAGGACAGGCAAGGCGACATTCCGCCGATCGACTCCCGCAATCCGAAGGACGATGCGCGGCATTTCCGTTTCTATGTCAACGCTGTCATCGATCAGACCGACGAGGCGCCAGAAGAGGCGGCCATCGTCTATGCCGTCGAGGTGACCGAGCAGAAGGCACTCGAAACGCAGATGGCGCAGACGCAGAAGCTCAATGCTGTCGGCACGCTCGCGGGCGGTATCGCTCATGATTTCAACAATGTGCTGACCGCGATCCTCCTGTCTTCGGACCATCTGCTGCTGCAGGCGCGGCCCTCCGATGCCAGCTTTGCCGATCTGATGGAAATCAAGCGCAATGCCAATCGCGCCGCCGTGCTGGTGCGGCAGCTGCTAGCCTTCTCGCGCAAGCAGACCATGCGCCCGTCGATCCTCAATCTCACCGACGTCATCGGCGATCTGCGCATGCTGGTGGACAGACTGCTGTCGGGCACGCATGTCAAGCTCGACGTCGACTACGGTCGTGATCTCTGGCCTGTGAAGACCGACCTCTCGCAGTTCGAGCAGGTCCTGATCAATCTTTGCGTCAACGCTCGCGACGCCATGCCCGGCGGCGGCACGCTGACGCTGCGGACCCGCAATCTTCTTGCGACCGATGTCAGCGCCTTCAATTATCCGTATCTGCCGCATGAGGACATGGTTCTGATCGAAGTCAGCGATACCGGCACCGGTATTGCGCCCGAGATCATGGACAAGATTTTCGAGCCCTTCTTCACGACGAAGGAAGTGGGCAAGGGCACCGGCCTCGGCCTTGCCATGGTTTACGGCATCATCAAGCAGTCGGGCGGTTACATTCAGCCGGAATCGGAGGTGGGCAAGGGAACGACGTTCCGCATCTTCCTGCCGCGGCACATCGTCGAAATGCCTGCAGTGGCGGAAGCGAAGACACCGGAAGGCCGCGATGTCGCCGCCATGGATCAGAGCGTTGCGGCGGTCGCTGCCGCCGAAGAGCCGGCCGATCTGACCGGCAAGTCCGCAGTCGTCCTGCTTGTCGAGGATGAAGAGGCGGTGCGGCGCGGCGGCAAACGGATGCTGGAGACGCGAGGCTATACCGTTTACGAGGCCGGCTCTGGCGTCGAGGCGCTCGACATCATGGACGAGCTCGACGGGCAGGTCGATGTCGTCGTGTCCGACGTCGTCATGCCTGAAATGGACGGGCCGTCGCTGCTGCGCGAATTGCGCAAGAAGTATCCGGATATGAAGTTCATCTTCGTCTCCGGTTATGCCGAGGACGCCTTTGCCCGCAACCTGCCGGCGGATGCGCAGTTCGGCTTCCTGCCCAAGCCGTTCTCGCTGAAGCAGCTTGCCGTCGTCGTGCGTGAGACGCTGGACAAGAACTGAACGAGAAGCGGCCGTTGCCGATGACGGCACAAAGATGTTATCAGCCTGCGCATGATCGACTTTGCAAAGTCCATTTGCCAAATGTGGTGGCGCTCCTTCTAGGAGCGGCAGTCGTCATGTCTTGAAATCGACCCTGCCGCCGTGATCCGGCAGGCATTGGTCTATTTCCGTTTTCCCTTCCCGATCGCGGCGGCTCCATTTGCGGAGCAACGAAATGTTTTCCCCTACCGATACCCGTCCTGTCATCCTGACGGGCGACCGGACCACCGGCCCACTTCATCTCGGCCATTATGCCGGCTCGCTGAAAAGCCGTGTCGCGCTTCAGCACAGCCATCGGCAATTCCTGCTGCTGGCGGATACCCAGGCGCTGACCGACAATGCCGGCGATCCCGAAAAGGTCCGACGCAATGTTCTCGAAGTCGCCACCGATTATCTCGCTGTCGGCATCGATCCGGCGCTGACGACGATTTGCCTTCAATCCGCGCTGCCGGCACTGGCGGAACTGACGCTGTTCTACCTGAATTTCGTGACCGTCAGCCGTCTGGAGCGCAATCCGACGATCAAGACCGAAATCCAGCTGCGCGGTTTCGAACGAGACGTGCCGGCCGGTTTTCTCTGCTATCCGGTGGCGCAAGCGGCCGACATCACCGCCTTCAAGGCGACGGTGGTTCCGGTGGGCGAGGATCAAGCGCCGTTGATCGAGCAGACGAATGAGATCGTTCGCCGCCTCAACCGGCAGATCGGACACGATGTTCTTGTAGAGGCCGCAGCCCTGGTGCCGAGGGTCGGCCGTCTGCCCGGTGTCGACGGCAAGGCGAAGATGAGCAAATCCCAGGGCAACGCCATCCCGCTTTCCGCCTCGGCCGATGAAATAAGGGATGCGGTGCGGCGCATGTATACCGACCCGGATCACCTGCGCGTCAACGATCCGGGGAAAGTCGAAGGAAATGTCGTCTTCACCTATCTCGATGCCTTCTGCGAGGACCAGCAATTGGTTGATGACGCGAAGGCGCATTATCGTCGCGGGGGGCTTGGCGACGTCACCCTGAAGAGACATCTGGAGGACGCCCTGCAGGCGCTGCTTGCCCCGATCCGGCAGCGCCGCGCCCGCTATGCCGCCGAGCCGGACTATGTCCTTGGGATCGTGCGTGAAGGAACGCGCAAGGCGAGGGAGCGGACGGAGGCCACGCTTGCCGAACTGCGGGCGGCGCTGGGTCTGTTCGTCCTCTCCTGAAACGAAAAGAGCGGTCGGGCGATTTTTCGATCGCCCGACCGCTCCCGCATGATTGCAGCTCTAGTTATTCCGCCAGAGCGACGGCGATTTCGGCGGCCAGGCGCGCGTTGTTTTCGACCAGCGCGATGTTGGTCTTGAGGCTGCGGCCGTCGGTGATGTCGAAGATCGTGCTGAGCAGATAGGGCGTGACCGCCTTGCCGGTGATCTCATCCCGCTCGGCGCTGTCGAGGGCCCGTTCGATGTAGATTTCCATCTCTTCGCGCGGGATCTCGTCAGCTTCCGGAACCGGATTGGCGATCAGCATGCCGCCGTCGATGCCGAGCTGTTCGCGCGTCGTCTGGAAGTTGGCGATGGCTGCCGGGCTGTTCAGCGTCAGCGGGCTCTTCAGGCCCGACGAGCGCGACCAGAAAGCCGGGAATTCAGTGCTGTCGTAGGTCACCACCGGAACGCCGCGGGTTTCCAGCACTTCGAGCGTCTTCGGAATGTCGAGGATCGCCTTGGCGCCGGCGCAGACGACGATGACGCCGGTGCGGGACAGTTCTTCAAGGTCAGCGGAAATATCGAAGCTCTCTTCGGCGCCGCGATGCACGCCGCCAATGCCGCCGGTGGCGAAAACCTTGATGCCGGCGCGGGCCGCCGCGATCATCGTTGCGGCAACCGTGGTCGCACCTGTGCGGCGCTCTGCGATCGCGAAGGCGATATCGGCGCGCGAAACCTTCATCGCGCCTTCCGTCTTGGCAAGCGCTTCCAGCTCTTCCGGCTCAAGGCCGATATGCAGCGTGCCGTGGATAACGGCGATCGTTGCGGGCACTGCGCCTTCCTGCCGGATGATCGCCTCAACGCTGCGAGCCATCTCGATATTGCCGGGATAGGGCATGCCGTGGGTGATGATGGTCGATTCCAGGGCGACGATCGGTGCGCCGCGCAGCTTGGCGGCAGCGACTTCCTTCGAATAGGAGATCGGGAGCAGGGGCGAGATAGGCTGGGTCATTGTCGTTTCCAATTCACTGAAACAGTATACGCGTTTTGAACAGGCTTCATGACAGAATTTCGGCCCTGGGAACAAGGGCCAAGGTCGCCTTTAGCAGCTCGGGTGAAAGATTTTCTGCCGTTGCGAAGGGGGATTGAACGGTGATTGCCGCCGCCGCCGCGCCATGGCGGACGGCTTCGGCGAGATCATGACCGGAAAGCAGAGCCGAGAGAACGCCCGATGCAAGCGAATCTCCCGCCCCGGTGACATCGGCGACATCGTCGACGATGGGTGGCTGCAGGCCGACGACCGCGTTGGGCGAGAACGCGATCAGCGCGCGCTTGCCGCGGGTGATCACGCCGTTGCGCAGGCCGAGAGCACGCAGTGCGGCCACCCATTCGCGCGGATCGTCCGGACGGATTTCGGTCAGTGCCGCAGCCTCCGCCTCATTGAGGAACAGGTGGTCGATGCCGGCAAGGCTTGGCTTCAGCCGCACGACCTTGGCGGGCGAAATGGCGATTGCCGCGACTGGCTTGCCGCAAAAGCCAGCCCTTGCCGCAATCGTCGCCAGGGTTTCCGCCGGCAGATTGGCGTCGCAGAGGACGAGGTCAGTCTCCTCGAAGGCGTCGCGGACGGCGCGAATCGCCAGACGCCTCGGAACGAAGAGCTTGTAGAGCTCCATGTCGGCGAGCGCGATGACGAGGTTGCCGTCATTCTCGAGGATCGCCGTATAGCTCGGCGTCTTGCGATCGAGGAAGACGAAGGGTTTGTCGTCGATGCCGGCGTGGCTCGCGGCTTCCGCCACCATCTCGCCCGAGGGATCGCCGCCGCGGGGCGAGATCAGCTTTACGTCGAAGCCCAGGCGGGCAAGATTTCGGGCCGCATTGAAGCCGCCGCCGCCGGGCTCCTCGAACCATGCGCCGGGATTGCTGGCGCCGGGCGCCGTCTCGCCGAAGATGCGGCCACGCCGATCGATATGGGCGCCGCCGAGAACGAGAATCTTTTTCGCCATATGGTTATCCTCAGCAGTCGAAGAGGCGAATCGAGCGGCTCGATCCCGTGCCCGCACTCATCGTCCCGGACGTGTAAGTGTCTGGGAAGAAACAAGAAAACAAAAGTAGAACGGAACTCATTTTACCTTTTTCTTTCAATCGCTTGTTGTGCTCTTGCGATAAGAGAACAAATAGAGTACAGAATTCTCATCGGCGGCGACATTGCTAGAGCGGCTTCAATAACCTAAAGGTGGATCGAATGTCTCAGAATTCTTTGCGGCTTGTAGAGGACAAATCGGTGGATAAAAGCAAGGCACTTGAAGCGGCACTCTCTCAAATTGAGCGGTCGTTCGGCAAGGGCTCGATCATGAAGCTCGGCTCTAACGAGAACGTGGTCGAAATCGAAACGGTTTCCACTGGCTCTCTGAGCCTCGATATCGCTCTCGGCATCGGCGGCTTGCCGAAGGGGCGCATCATCGAAATTTACGGGCCGGAAAGTTCGGGTAAGACGACGCTGGCGCTGCAGACCATCGCTGAGGCACAGAAGAAGGGCGGCATCTGCGCTTTCGTGGACGCGGAACATGCGCTTGATCCGGTCTATGCCCGCAAGCTCGGCGTCGACCTGCAGAACCTGCTGATCTCGCAGCCGGATACCGGCGAGCAGGCGCTTGAAATCACCGATACGCTGGTTCGTTCCGGCGCGATCGACGTTCTCGTCGTCGACTCCGTTGCGGCCCTGACGCCGCGCGCCGAAATCGAAGGCGAAATGGGCGACAGCCTGCCGGGTCTTCAGGCCCGACTGATGAGCCAGGCGCTGCGCAAGCTCACGGCTTCGATCTCGAAGTCCAACTGCATGGTGATCTTCATCAACCAGATCCGCATGAAGATCGGCGTCATGTTCGGCTCGCCGGAAACGACGACCGGCGGTAACGCGCTGAAGTTCTACGCCTCGGTTCGCCTCGACATCCGCCGTATCGGCGCCGTCAAGGAGCGCGAGGAGGTGATCGGCAACCAGACCCGCGTCAAGGTCGTCAAGAACAAGATGGCGCCTCCCTTCAAGCAGGTCGAATTCGACATCATGTATGGCGAGGGCGTTTCCAAGACCGGCGAGCTGGTCGATCTCGGCGTCAAGGCCGGCATCGTCGAAAAGTCGGGCGCCTGGTTCTCCTACAACAGCCAGCGTCTCGGCCAGGGTCGCGAGAACGCGAAAATCTTCCTGCGCGACAATCCGGATCTCTCCCGGGAGATCGAGCTGTCGCTGCGCCAGAATGCCGGCCTCATCGCCGACCGCTTCCTGCAGAATGGCGGTCCCGATTCCGGCGACGATGGCGACGCTTCCGGCGAATAAGGATTTTCGGGAGCAATTCCCGACTTGATACGAATTGAATGCTTGAACCGGCCGTATTGTCCAAGGGATGTGCGGCCGGTTTTGTTCGTGCGGCTGGACAGCGCCGGGAGCGAACGATAAAAGCCTCTGACTTTGACGCAAGTTGCTGACGGCAGTACTGAAGGGCCCCCTATGAGCGGTGTGAATGAAATCCGGTCGACCTTTCTCGACTATTTTAAGAAAAACGGCCACGAGATCGTGCCGTCGAGCCCGCTGGTGCCGCGCAACGATCCGACATTGATGTTCACCAATGCCGGCATGGTGCAGTTCAAGAACGTCTTCACCGGCCTGGAGCAGCGTCCCTATACGACGGCGTCGACGGCGCAGAAGTGCGTGCGCGCCGGCGGCAAGCACAATGACCTGGACAATGTCGGCTATACCGCGCGCCATCACACCTTCTTCGAGATGCTTGGCAACTTTTCCTTCGGCGACTATTTCAAGGAACGCGCCATCGAGCTTGCCTGGAACCTGATCACCAAGGAGTTTGGCCTCGATGCCAAGCGCCTGCTGGTCACGGTCTATCATACTGATGACGATGCCTTTAACCTGTGGAAGAAGATCGCCGGCCTTTCCGACGACCGGATCATCCGCATCGCCACCAGCGACAATTTCTGGGCGATGGGCGATACCGGCCCCTGCGGTCCCTGTTCGGAAATCTTCTACGACCATGGCGATCACATCTGGGGCGGCCCTCCCGGCTCTCCGGAGGAAGACGGCGACCGCTTTATCGAGATCTGGAACCTCGTCTTCATGCAGTTCGAGCAGATCACCAAGGAGCAGCGTGTCGACCTGCCGCGTCCGTCGATCGACACCGGCATGGGTCTGGAGCGCGTTGCCGCCGTGCTGCAGGGCAAGCACGACAACTACGATATCGACCTGTTCCGCGCGCTGATCGAAGCTTCGGAAGAGGCGACGGGCGTCAAGGCCGAGGGCGAGCATCGCGCCAGCCATCGCGTCATCGCCGACCATCTGCGCTCCTCCGCGTTCCTGATCGCCGATGGCGTACTGCCGTCGAACGAAGGTCGCGGTTACGTGCTTCGCCGCATCATGCGCCGCGCCATGCGCCATGCGCAGCTGCTCGGCGCCAAAGAGCCGTTGATGTGGAAGCTGCTGCCGGCGCTGATCCAGCAGATGGGCCGCGCCTATCCCGAGCTGGTGCGTGCCGAAGCGCTGACATCCGAGACGCTGAAGCTCGAGGAAACCCGTTTCCGCAAGACGCTGGAGCGCGGCCTGTCGCTGCTCAACGATGCCACTTCGGATCTGCACAAGGGCGACAGCCTGGACGGCGAGACCGCGTTCAAGCTCTACGACACCTACGGCTTCCCGCTCGATCTCACGCAGGACGCATTGCGCGCCCGCGGTATCGGCGTCGATATTTCCAGCTTCACGGATGCCATGGAGCGCCAGAAGGCTGAGGCTCGCTCGCATTGGACCGGTTCCGGCGACAAGGCGACCGAGACCATCTGGTTCGAGCTCAAGGAAAAGAACGGTGCGACTGAATTCCTGGGCTACGATACGGAAACCGCCGAAGGCGTCATCCAGGCGATCGTCAGGGACGGCGTTGCCGTCGATAGCGCCTCGGCTGGCGACAAGGTGCAGATCATCGTCAACCAGACGCCGTTCTATGGCGAATCCGGTGGTCAGATGGGCGATACCGGCGTGATATCAGGCGACAACGGCAAGCTTGGTGTTGGCGATACCCAGAAGAAGGGCGAAGGCCTCTTCGTTCACGTCGCCGAGGTTTCGGAAGGAACAGTCAAGGTCGGCGATGCCGTCGTGCTGACGGTCGATCACAACAGGCGCTCGCGTCTGCGCGCCAACCATTCCGCGACCCATCTGCTGCACGAGGCTCTCCGCGAAGTGCTGGGCACCCACGTCGCCCAGAAAGGTTCGTTGGTCGCGCCCGAGCGCCTGCGCTTCGACGTTTCGCACCCGAAGCCGATGTCGGCTGAGGAGCTGAAGGTCGTCGAGGAGATGGCGAACGAGATCATCCTGCAGAATTCGCCTGTCACGACCCGCCTGATGAGCGTCGACGATGCGATCGCGGAAGGTGCGATGGCGTTGTTCGGCGAGAAGTATGGCGACGAAGTCCGCGTCGTGTCGATGGGGCAGGGTGTGCGTGGCGTCAAGACCGGCAAGCCCTACTCGGTCGAGCTTTGCGGTGGCACGCATGTGTCTGCCACCGGCCAGATCGGCCTCGTGCGTATTCTCGGCGATAGCGCCGTCGGCGCCGGCGTTCGCCGTATCGAGGCGGTAACGGGTGAATCCGCGCTTGCCTATCTCGCCGATCAGGACGAGCGCGTGAAGACCCTCGCCTCGACGCTAAAGGTTCAGCCGGCCGATGTCGTCTCGCGCGTGGAAGCCTTGATGGACGAGCGCCGCAAGCTGGAGCGCGAACTGGCGGACGCCAAGCGCAAGCTCGCCATGGGCGGCGGCCAAGGCGGTTCGGCCGATGCGGTCCGCGAGGTCAACGGCGTCAAGTTCCTCGGCAAATCCGTTTCTGGCGTCGATCCGAAGGATCTCAAGGGGCTGGCGGATGAAGCCAAGGCAGGCCTCGGCTCTGGCGTGGTTGCTCTGATCGGCGTCTCCGAAGACGGCAAGGCCAGCGCCGTTGTTGCCGTTACCGAAGATCTGACCGGTCGTTTCAGTGCCGTCGATCTCGTGCGTGTCGCGTCGGTTGCTCTCGGCGGCAAGGGCGGCGGCGGCCGTCCGGACATGGCACAGGCCGGTGGCCCGGATGGCGCCAAGGCCGACGAAGCGATTGAGGCGATTGCTGCAGCACTTGCCGGCTAAAGCGCTGATTTCGTATCTCTAATTGAAATGGCGGATGCTTCGGTGTTCGCCATTTTTATTTGTACGTCCAACTCCGCAGGATTTGTCAAATCGGGTTATGCTCTTGTCGGGCCGATCGATTTGCAAGGGGTTTGACATGAGTGGTGGAACGGCGTGGACGCTTTACGAGACCCGACTGCGTCGGGTTTCGGCCTATATCCATGAGCATCTGGACGATGAACTCGATATGGAAAAGCTCGCCGAAATCGCCTGCATGTCCAGCTATCACTGGCACAGGATCTATCGGGCGATCTATGGCGAGACGGCGGCGGCAACGGTCAAGCGGCTTCGGCTGCATCGTGCCGCCGGCGATCTCGTCAACACCCGTCTATCCGTCGGTGACATTGCAAAGCGGTCGGGCTATCCCAATCTCCAGTCGTTTAACCGCATCTTCAGATCCGTCTACGGCATGCCGCCGGCGAGATATCGGAATGAGGGAAGCCACACGATCTTCGAACCCAGCACCCAAGGAAGGATCACGGTCATGTTCGACGTTACGCTTCGCACCATTTCCCCGATGTCACTCATCGGTGTCGCCCATCGCGGCTCCTATATGCAGATCGGCCAGGCCTTCGAGACGCTTTTTGGCACTATCTTTGCCCGTGGTCTTGCCGGTCCCGATATGCGGATGATCGGCATCTATCTCGACGATCCCGATGTCGTGGAGGTGGACAAGCTGCGCTCCTATGCCTGCGTTACCGCCGGCGAGGCCGTCGCTGCCGATGCGCCGCTGGAGCGGCGCTCGCTCGAGGGCGGAGAATATGCCGTGCTGCGCCACAAGGGGCCTTATGCAAACATGCACAAGGCCTATCAGTGGCTCTATGCGCAATGGCTGCCAGCCTCCGGCCGGCAACTCCGCGATACCGTCATGTTCGAGGAATATATCAATAATCCGCGCGACGTGCCGCCGACGGAGTTGCTGACGGACATCTACATGCCGCTGAAATAGCGGCATACGGCACCGATCGAGGATTTTCTCTCAATATCTTGTATTTTCAGCTATTAGCCGGCTTCGGCATAGCTGCATTGTCGATCTCGTTGCCGCGGCGGTAGGCGTCGCGGTCGCTGACCCGGCTCCAATAATCGATGAAGGCCGGGCGCTTTTCGATTGTCCCGAAATTAAGACCGTAGCCGACATGTGAGCCAACATAGACGTCGGCGGCGGTAAAGCGGTCGCCGGCGATGAAAGGCGATGTCGTGACTGCGTGCTCCATGGCATCAAGCACATTCGCGAAGCTGCCGCAGCCGGCCATGCGCAGGCGTTCCGGCGGCACCTCGAAGCCGAGGGCGCGATTGGTGATCGCCATCTCGAACGGCCCGGCCGCAAAAAACATCCAGCGGAAATAGCGGCCGCGTTCGGCAGCCGTCGGCGCGAGGCCCGCCTGCGGGAAGGTTTCGGCGAGATAGGCGCAGATGGCCGCACCCTCAGTGACGACGGTATCGCCGTGCCTGATGGCCGGCACCTTGCCCATGGGGTTGACCGCAAGATATTCCGGGGCCTTCATCGTCGTGCCGTAGTCGAGATACTCGGTGCGGTAGGGCTGGCCGGTTTCCTCGAGCATCCAGCGGGCGATGCGTCCGCGCGACATCGGGTTGGTATAGAAAACGAGTTCTTCGGCCATCTGTCTCTCTCCCTTATGTTGCGCGCATCTTTGCCACTGGTTAGCCCCGGCGGCAAGATTCCCGGCAAAAGAAAACCCGGCGCTGAGGCCGGGTTCTCAAAGGTTCCGATGTCGGCGGGCTTAAGCAGCCATGGCCTTCTTGAGGTTTTCGTCGATCTTGTCGAGGAAAGCGGTGGTCGAGAGCCACGGCTGATCGGGACCGATCAGCAGCGCCAGATCCTTGGTCATGTAGCCGGCTTCGACGGTATCGACGCAGACCTTTTCGAGCGTGGAGGCGAACTTTGCCAGTTCGGCATTGTCGTCGAGCTTGGCGCGATGCGCGAGGCCACGGGTCCAGGCGAAGATCGAGGCGATCGAGTTCGTCGAGGTTTCTTGGCCCTTCTGGTGCTGGCGATAGTGACGGGTGACCGTGCCGTGCGCGGCCTCGGCTTCGACCGTCTTGCCATCCGGCGTCAAGAGAACCGACGTCATCAGGCCGAGCGAGCCGAAGCCCTGGGCAACCGTGTCGGACTGGACGTCGCCGTCATAGTTCTTGCAGGCCCAGACGTAGCCGCCGGACCACTTCAGCGCGGAAGCGACCATGTCGTCGATCAGGCGGTGTTCGTAGGTGATGCCGGCTTCGTCGAACTGAGCCTTGAACTCGTTCTGGTAGACTTCTTCGAAGATGTCCTTGAAGCGACCGTCATAGGCCTTGAGGATCGTGTTCTTTGTGGAGAGGTAGACCGGCCACTTGCGCATCAGGCCGTACATCATCGAGGCGCGGGCGAATTCGCGGATCGACTCGTCGAGATTGTACATGGCCATGGCAACGCCGGCGCCGGGGGCGTCGAAGACGTCCTTTTCGATGACGGTGCCGTCTTCGCCGACGAACTTGATCGTCAGTTTGCCTTTGCCCGGGAATTTGAAGTCGGTGGCGCGGTACTGGTCGCCAAAGGCGTGGCGGCCGACGACGATCGGCTTGGTCCAGCCGGGAACCAGGCGTGGAACGTTCTTGCAGATGATCGGCTCGCGGAAGATCACGCCGCCGAGGATGTTGCGGATCGTGCCGTTCGGGCTCTTCCACATCTGCTTGAGGTTGAATTCCTTGACGCGGTCTTCATCCGGCGTGATCGTCGCGCACTTGATGCCGACGCCGTGCTTCTTGATGGCGTTGGCGGCGTCGACGGTGACCTGGTCGTTGGTTGCGTCGCGGTTTTCGACCGAGAGGTCGTAATAGTCGATATCGATATCGAGGTAGGGGTAGATCAGTTTGTCTTTGATAAACTGCCAGATGATGCGAGTCATTTCGTCGCCATCGAGATCGGCAACGGGGTTAGCGACCTTGATCTTCTTCATACTTCTGCCTCGTCTAAGCTGATGGGACCGGCTGGTCCTGTGGGTAATGTGAAGTCCCGAGGGCTATAACACCGCCAGTGCGGAACGCAAAGCCGATAGAGCCCCCGGACACCGTGTTTTTGATCATTTGTGACATCGTCAGCATTTTACGGTGAGGCCATTGCCAAAGCGGTTGATGGGGCTAATGTCGCGCAGGTTTTGCCTGTTGTCACGGAATCACGCCATGCAGAAATTTGCCGCATCCGCGCTTGCCTTCACGCTCTTTCAATTTTCCCTTGGCGCACATCTGGCGCTTGCGGCCGATGCGACGACGCCGGTCAAGGCCATCATGGATGCGACCGTGTCCAATTGGGCAGGCGGTGACAGCGACTGGCAGGATATTTTCGACGAGAGCAAGCTGAACGACATCTACAGCAAGGATTTCGGGGCGAAATATCAGGCGGCGGCGCAGTTTCCTGCTGCCGACGAGGACGGTATCTCGCCTTTCGACTATGACGTCATTGTCAATGCACAGGATGCGTGTCCGCTTGAAGATGTGAAGATCGCCGCACAGCCGCCCAAGAACAATGTGACCGAGGTGCTGGCGACCTTCAAGAAATCCACCTGCATGGGCTCGGATGCGGATTATCAGAAGACGAGCACGGTGCGTTTCGAAGTCATCGAAGAGGGCGGAAAACCCGTCGTGGACGACATCATCACCACTGACGACAACGGCAATCCGAGTTCGCTGAAGAGCGTGATGCAGGATCTCGTCAAGCAACAGCAGCAACAGCCGTCAGACCAGACGCAGCAGCCGTCCGATCAGCAGAAACCGGCCAATCCGCAATAAATTGGGCGCGGTTCATTCCGCGGCTTATGCGTAAAAACCTTGCCGATTGGCCGGTGTCTCGCTATTGGCTCCGGAATCAGGGAAATAGAGCATGATGTCGTCCGAAAGCCGCTGACACTTTTCAGCAATCATGCTCGAATTGGCGCGACCGGGCTCGCGCGCGGAGATTTAGGCATCATGGCAGGCACGAACAGCGAACGTCCACTTCTGGCCGAAGGGCCGGCTATTATTCTGGTCGAGCCGCAGATGGGCGAGAATATCGGCATGGTGGCGCGCGCCATGGCGAATTTCGGGCTTGTGGAGTTGCGCCTTGTCAATCCTCGCGATGGCTGGCCGAACGAAAGGGCGCAGGCGACGGCCTCTAAGGCGGATCACATTATCGAGGCGACAAAGGTCTACGAGACGCTGGAGCAGGCAATCGCGGATCTGAATTTCGTCTATGCGACGACGGCGCGCGAGCGGGATGGCTACAAGCCGGTGCGGTCGCCTGTCGTTGCGGCGGAAACGCTCCGTACAAAATTCAAGGCGGGCGAGGGCACCGGCATTCTCTTCGGCCGCGAGCGCTGGGGCTTGACGAACGAGGAAGTGGCGCTGGCCGACGAGATCGTCACCTTTCCGGTCAATCCGGCCTTCGCCTCGCTGAATATAGCCCAGGCTGTGCTCCTGATGTCCTATGAGTGGATGAAATCGGGCATGGAAGATCTGGGGGAAGTACCATTCCAGGCGCTAGAGCAGCGGCCTTCGACGAAGGAGCAGCTCTTCGGGCTTTTCGAGCAGCTGGAAGAGGCGCTGGATGCCCGCAATTATTTCCATCCCGCCGGGAAAAAGCCGAAAATGGTCGACAATCTCAGGGCCGTCCTCTCGCGCCGGGCGTTTACCGAACAGGAAATCAGTGTCTTGCGCGGGGTGATCTCTTCTCTCGACCGCTTCACGCGGAAGTCTCCGCGCGGCAGCGGTTCGCACCCGCGCCCCTCGAAAGCTCCCAAGGAAACCACCAGCGATGACAGCAGCGACGAATGAGCTGAAACCGGTTCTGGTGTTCGATTCAGGCATCGGCGGTTTGACCGTGCTGCGCGAAGCGCGCGTGCTGATGCCGGAACGCGGTTTCATCTACATCGCCGACGATGCCGGTTTTCCCTATGGCAATTGGGAGGAACCGGCGCTGAGAGAGCGGATCGTCGACCTCTTCGCAAAGTTGCTCGCGCAATATGATCCGGAAGTCTGCATTATCGCTTGCAACACGGCGTTTACCCTTGCCGGCGCCGATCTGCGCGCCGCCTTTCCGCAAATGACGTTCGTCGGCACCGTGCCGGCCATCAAACCGGCGGCGGAGCGGACCCGTTCGGGCCTGGTCTCGGTGCTGGCAACGCCGGGCACGGTCAAGCGCGCCTATACGCGCGATCTGATCCAGTCCTTCGCGACACAATGCCATGTCCGGCTCGTCGGATCGCAGAACCTTGCGCGTCTTGCGGAAGCCTATATTCGCGGCGATGTCGTCGACGACGAAGCTGTCTTGACCGAGGTCGAGCAGTGTTTCGTCGAGATGGATGGCCGCAAGACCGATATCGTCGTGCTTGCCTGCACGCATTATCCGTTCATGGCCAATATTTTCCGCAGGCTTGCGCCCTGGCCGGTCGATTGGCTCGATCCGGCCGAGGCGATCGCAAGGCGTGCCCGCAGCCTAGTGCCGCAGGTTGCCGACGCCGTCCATCCCGACAATTTCGACTTTGCGGTGTTCACCTCCGGTGCGCCGGATTTCCCAACCCGCCGGCTGATGCAGGGCTTTGGGCTCAAGGCTTGACGAATGACTGACAAGATTTCATTGCGTAAACTCGATCTCGCGGACATGCCTGCTGCTGCGGCCGTCCATCGTGCGTCCTTCAACGAAAGGCTGCCGACGCTCGCCGGGGTTCATACGCCGGAAGAGGATGTCGGCTTCTGGACCGCCGTCGTCTACAAGGATTGCGAGATCTGGGGTGCGGAGGAGGGCGGCCGCCTCGTCGGCGTCATCGCTTTTCTGAAGGATTGGGTCGACCAGCTCTATGTTCTGCCCGAGGCGCAGCGGCGCGGTATCGGCAGCCGCCTGCTCGATATCGCCAAATCGACCTATCCGGTGCTGTCGCTCTGGTCTTTCCAGAGAAATGAGCCGGCGCGCCGTTTTTACGAAAAGCACGGCTTCTTCGTGGTTGACGAGTCGGACGGGGCAGGCAATGAGGAGAAGGAGCCGGATCTGCTTTACAAATGGGAGGCCCGCCTGCACCGGCTTTAGTTGAAGCCGAGCTGGATGGCTGCTTATTGGGAGTTCGATAGTTGATGTCTTTTGAGAATGCCGAGGTCAGCCATGCGTCTGCGTGAGTGCCACAACTTCCATGATTTTCGTCTTCTCGCGAAAAAGCGTCTTCCCGGCCCGATCTTCAATTATATCGATGGTGCTGCCGACGACGAGGTAACGCTGCGGCGAAATACGTCGAGCTTCGAAAGCTGCGATCTCGTTCCCAACGTTCTGCGCGGGGTCAGCGAGATCGACATGTCTGTCACCGTCATGGGACAAAAGCTCGCGACGCCGTTCTATTGCTCGCCGACGGCCCTGCAGCGGCTATTTCATCACCAGGGCGAGAACGCGGTTGCTGCCGCAGCCTCCTCGCTTGGAACCATGTTCGGCGTCTCCTCGCTCGGCACCGTCAGCCTCGAGGAAATCCGCAAGAAGCATGCGGGGCCGCAGGTCTATCAGTTCTATTTCCACAGGGATCGCGGGCTCAACCGGGCGATGATGGAGCGGGCGAAGGAAGCCGGCGTCAACGTCATGATGCTGACGGTGGACAGCATCACCGGTGGCAATCGCGAGCGCGATCTTCGTACCGGTTTTTCCATCCCGTTCAAACTCAATCTCGCGGGTCTCACCCAGTTTGCCATCAAGCCGGCCTGGGCGCTGAATTACGTCACGCACGAGAAATTCCGCCTGCCGCAGCTCGACGAGCATGTGGATATGAGCGGCGGCGCGATGTCGATCGGCAAGTATTTTACCGAGATGCTCGATCCATCGATGAACTGGAACGACGTCGCCGAGATGGTGAAGCACTGGAATGGGCAGTTCTGCCTGAAGGGCATCATGTCGGTCGAGGATGCCAAGCGCGCCGTCGATATCGGATGCACCGGCATCGTGCTTTCAAATCATGGCGGGCGGCAGCTGGATGGCTCACGCTCCGCGTTCGATCAGCTGGCCGAGATCGTCGACGCTGTCGGTCATCGCATCGATGTGATGATGGACGGCGGCATCCAGCGCGGCACGCATGTGCTGAAGGCGCTGTCGCTCGGCGCCAAGGCTGTCGGTCTCGGCCGCTTCTATCTCTATCCGCTGGCCGCTGCCGGTCAGGCAGGCGTGGAGCGGGCGCTCCGGCATCTGCGAACGGAAGTCGAGCGCGACATGAAGCTGATGGGCTGCACCTCGGTCAGCGAGCTGTCGCGGGCCAATCTGCGCTTCAGATAGATCTCGCAATCGCCTGTGGGTTTTTTCAATCCACGGGCGCGAAGCTTGGAAATCTTTGCTAGACGGAGGCGCGTCCTTTCAGAAAGATGGGACGCATCCACATTTGATTCTTGCTCATAGGGGAAGTGCATTGCAGGTCGGCATCGACATGGGAACGGCGTCCGGCGGGACCAGCGCCCAGCTCGATATCGAGGAGCTGCTGGCGACGCGTCTCCTGGTACAGGGCAATTCCGGCTCCGGAAAATCGCACCTGCTGCGGCGGCTGCTGGAGCAATCCGCACAGTGGGTGCAGCAGGTCATCATCGATCCCGAAGGCGATTTCGTCACGCTGGCCGACAAGTTCGGGCATGTGGTCGTTGACGGCGAGCGCACGGAGGCGGAACTCGCCGGTATTGCCAACCGTATCCGCCAGCATCGCGTTTCCTGCGTGCTGACGCTGGAAGGGCTGGATATCGAGCAGCAGATGCGCGCCGCCGCCGCCTTTCTCAATGGCATGTTCGATGCCGATCGCGAATTCTGGTATCCGGTTCTGGTCGTGGTCGACGAGGCGCAGATGTTCGCGCCTTCGGTTGCCGGCGACGTCTCGGAAGATGCGCGCAAGATGTCGCTCGGCGCCATGACCAATCTGATGTGCCGCGGCCGAAAGCGCGGCCTTGCCGGCGTCATCGCCACGCAGCGCCTGGCGAAGCTTGCCAAGAACGTGGCAGCGGAAGCTTCCAACTTCCTGATGGGCCGTACTTTCCTCGATATCGACATGGCCCGCGCCGCTGACTTGCTCGGCATGGACCGCAGGCAGGCGGAGATGTTCCGCGACCTGAAGCGCGGCAATTTCGTCGCCCTCGGGCCTGCACTCTCGCGCCGGCCGCTGCCGATCGTGATCGGCACGGTGGAGACATCGGCGCGCTCTTCCAGTCCGAAGCTGATGCCGCTACCGGACGCGCCGCAAGATGTCGAGGATCTGATCTTCACGCCGGACCCGGAAGAATTCACGCGCCCCATCGTTCGCCGTACCACGCCGGCGCCACGTCCGACGACCGATATTCTTGCCGAGCTTTCCCGTTCCGTGCCGGCAGCAAGCCCTGCACCTGCAGAGCCGAAGGTCAGCCAACCGGAACTATCGAGCGAGGATCGCGAGGCCAGGGTCAGCGCCGTGCTCTCGGAGATCCTTGACGATCCAGCCTCCGGCTTCCGCACGGATTCGGTGCTGTATCAGGAGTTTCTCGTGCGGTTGCGCATGCGCCGCGTTCCCGGTTCGCCGATGAGTCTTTCGGAATTCCGGCGCCGCGTGGCGATTACGCGGTCCGGTGCCGACGAAGAGATCATGGCGACAGAGCAATGGGCAATGGCGCTCGCGCTTTCCTCCAGCGTCACCGACGATCTGCAGGGCGTCTTCCTGATGCTGGCGAAGGCCGCCATCAGCGGCGAGCCATGCCCGTCCGACGCGCGTATCGCCCGCGCCTACGGCACCCATTCGGCCCGTCGTGCGCGCCGTCTCCTCAGCTATTTCGAGGAGCAGGGCAGCGTCGTCGTTCACACGGATTTCTCCGGCAAGCGCATCGTTGCCTTCCCGGATATGGGATGCCAGACGACACCAGGCGATGCCAATGCGCCCGATCTCGATGCCGGCGAGCAGGCGGCGGCGGAATAGCTGTCATATTCCCGGCAAAGCGCGTCCGGCGCTGTTGACAATTCCATGACAACCCCTTACAGACCGCGCCAACGCCGGGCAGAAATGTCCGGTGTTTCATTTGACATGTCCCGTGGCTTCCTCCGTTCGCTAACGTGAGAAGCCTGTCAGAGCTCGAAAACGGAGTTCAGAGGAGGGCGTGTTTCCTTCGCGGTTCGGCAACGGGCCGCCATAACACTTTGAAAGGAAATGCGATGAGCAAGCGCGAATCGTCCAAGTACAAAATCGACCGCCGTATGGGCGAAAACATCTGGGGCCGCCCGAAGTCCCCGGTTAACCGTCGCGAATACGGCCCGGGCCAGCACGGCCAGCGCCGCAAGGGCAAGCTTTCGGACTTCGGTGTGCAGCTGCGCGCCAAGCAGAAGCTGAAGGGCTACTATGGCGACCTGCGCGAGAAGCAGTTCCGCGCCATCTTCGCTGAAGCTGACCGCCGCAAGGGCGACACCTCGGAAAACCTGATCGGCCTGCTCGAATCGCGCCTCGACGCGATCGTCTACCGCGCCAAGTTCGTTCCGACGGTCTTCGCTGCCCGTCAGTTCGTCAACCACGGCCACGTCACGGTCAACGGCGTTCGCGTCAACATCGGTTCGTACCGCTGCAAGGCTGGCGACGTTATCGAAGTTCGCGAAAAGTCCAAGCAGCTCGTAACGGTTCTGGAATCGGTTTCGCTCGCTGAGCGCGACGTTCCGGACTACATCGAAGCCGACCACAACAAGATGGTTGCGACCTTCGCTCGCGTTCCGGCTCTCTCCGACGTGCCTTACGCCGTCGTCATGGAACCGCATCTGGTCGTCGAATTCTATTCGCGTTAATAAGCGGATAACTTTCTTGATGAATGAAAAGCCGCTCGGTTCGAGCGGCTTTTTTGTCTTTGGAGCGCCTCATGACGGATTTGCAGGCAATTCTCGACGGCATTCATACGGAGCTTTCGCCGCGGATCGGTGAAGGCAAGGTTGCCGATTATATTCCGGAACTCGCAAAGATCGATCCGAAGCAGTTCGGCATGGCGATCGCCACGGTCGGCGGCGATGTCTACTGCGTCGGAGATGCTGCGGTTCCCTTCTCCATCCAGAGTATCTCCAAGGTCTTCATGCTGACGCTCGCGCTCGGCAAGGTCGGGGAAAGCCTCTGGAAGCGGGTGGGACGCGAACCATCGGGCACGGCCTTCAACTCCATCGTCCAGCTGGAGCGGGAAGAGGGGATACCGCGCAACCCTTTCATCAATGCCGGCGCGATTGCCGTCAGCGATGTCGTTTTAGCGGGACATGAGCCGCGCGAGGCAATCGGCGAGCTGCTGCGCTTCGTACGCTATGTGGCCGACGACGACACGATCAGCATCGACGAGAAGGTAGCGCGCTCAGAAACGCAGACGGGCTATCGCAATTTTGCGCTCGCCAATTTCATGCGTGCCTACGGCAATATCCATCATCCGGTCGAGCATGTGCTCGGCGTCTATTTCCATCAATGCGCGCTTTCCATGAGTTGCCAGCAGCTTGCCAGGGCGGGGCTTTATCTTGCCGCGCGTGGCAGCAATCCGATCACCGGCCATTCCGTCGTGTCGCCGAAGCGGGCGCGGCGCATCAATGCGCTAATGCTGATGTGCGGCCACTATGATGGCTCCGGCGACTTTGCCTATCATGTCGGCCTGCCCGGCAAGAGCGGTGTCGGCGGCGGCATCCTGGCCGTGGCGCCGGGCATCGGTTCGATCGCCGCCTGGTCGCCGGGCTTGAACGAGGTCGGAAATTCGCAGCTCGGTGCGGTGGCGCTGGAGATGCTGGCGGCGCGCACGGGCTGGTCCGTATTCGGCGATTGATGCCCATGTCTTCTTGCCGCGCTTTCTGCTATCAGCGTGGCGATATGCAAGGAATGACGGAATGAATATCGCGACGACAGTGAAAGACGACATCGATATCGAGGCCGAAGATGGCGGCTCTGCCGTTCATCCGATGTTTTCCGATGCGCCGCGATCCGTTTCCTTCAACAAGCTGCGCAAGCGCCTGTTGCGGCAGGTCCGTCAGGCCATGGAAGACTTCCAGATGCTGAAGGGCCAGAAGCGCTGGCTCATCGGCCTTTCCGGTGGTAAGGATTCCTATGGGCTGCTGGCGCTGCTGCTCGATCTCAAATGGCGCGGCCTGCTGTCGGTGGAGCTGGTTGCCTGCAATCTCGACCAGGGCCAGCCGAATTTTCCGAAACACGTTCTGCCGGACTATCTGACGAAGATCGGCGTCACTCATCGCATCGAGTATCGCGACACCTATTCGATCGTGAAGGAGAAGGTGCCGGAGGGGGCAACCTACTGTTCGCTCTGTTCGCGCCTGCGTCGCGGCAATCTCTATCGTATCGCCCGCGAGGAAGGTTGCGACGCGCTGGTGCTCGGCCATCACCGCGAGGATATTCTCGAGACCTTCTTCATGAACTTCTTCCATGGCGGTCGCTTGGCCTCCATGCCGGCGAAGCTGCTCAATGACGAAGGCGACCTGATGCTGCTGCGTCCGCTCGCCTATGCGGCGGAGGACGATCTCGCGAAGTTTGCGGCGGCCATGCAGTTTCCGATCATTCCCTGCGACCTTTGCGGCTCGCAGGACGGTTTGCAGCGCAACGCCATGAAGGACATGCTCGCCGATATCGAGCGCCGTATGCCCGGCCGCAAGGATACGATGCTGCGCGCGCTGGCGCATGTGAACCCGTCGCATCTGCTCGACCCGAAACTCTTTGATTTCGCTGGTTTGATGACACAGAGATCTTCCAGCGATCCGGCCTAAATTCAGCGCTTTTGCCACACCGCCGTCATCGAATCGGGCATAAGAGGAGGCCCTTTCAAATCAGAGGCCTCCGATGACTTTCTCCGATACCGATTTCGACTATGTGATGATGATCGTTGCCGAAGCGGCGGCAAAGGAGATCATGCCACGCTTCCGCAATCTGGAGGATGGCGACGTATCGGAAAAGACCTCGGCTATCGACCTTGTGACCGAGGCAGATCTTCTTGCCGAACGGCATATCACCGCGGCGCTAAGGGCACGTTTTCCAAAGGCCGTCATCGTGGGCGAGGAGGCCTATGAGGCCGACAAGTCCGTCGTGCCGGCGCTGGCGCATGCTGAACTCGCTTTCACCATCGATCCGGTGGATGGCACGTTCAATTTCGCGGCCGGCCTGCCCGTATTCGGGACGATAGTGGCCGTCATCGCCAATGGTGAGACGATCGCCAGTATCATCCATGATCCCGTGCTCGGCGACACTCTGACTGCCATGAAGGGCGGCGGCACGTTTCTGCGCCGGCAAACAGGGCAGGCGAGGCGGCTTGCCGTTGCCGCTCCCGTACCCCTCAGCGCCATGACCGGTGCGATATCCTGGGGCCATATGGACGAGCCGGATCGATCGCGCATCTGCGGCAATCTGTCGAAGACCCGTATGGTTTTTTCAGTTAATTGCTCGGCTTACGAATATTGGATGGTCGCATCGGGGAAATGGCATTTCATCGGCCATTCCAAGCTGATGCCATGGGATCATCTTGCCGGCGTGCTGGCGCATCAGGAAGCTGGCGGCTATACCGCCAAATTCGACGGCACGCCCTATCGACCCGGCGAAACGACGGGCGGCATTATTTCTGCGCCGGATGAGGAGAGCTGGCGGGTGATCCGCCGCGAGATCATCGGCGCCTGACGCGAAAGGAAAAAGCATGACATCGCTCGTTGACGTTACCACGCTTGCTCATGTGCTGCGCCGCGCGGCACAGACGGAGATCTTGCCGCGTTTCCGCAGGCTGGGCAGCGACGACGTCCGTGCCAAGAGTGAGGCCACGGATCTGGTAACGGAAGCCGACGAGCGTGCTGAGCGCATGATCAAGGCCGAGGTTGCGCGGCTCTGGCCGGAGGCGCTGTTCATCGGTGAGGAATCGGTTGCCGCCGATCCCTCGCTATTGACGAAGCTCGCGGATGCCGATCTCGCCATCATCGTCGATCCTGTCGACGGCACGTTCAACTTTGCCGCTGGTATTCCCGCCTTCGGTGTCATGGCTTCGGTCGTGTCGAAGGGCGAGACCGTTGCCGGCATTATCTTCGATCCGATGGGCGACGACTGGGTACTCGCTGAACGCGGCAGCGGCGCATGGCTGCGCCGGCCGGATGGCGAAACGCTGCGTCTCAAGGTGGGTCAGCCGGTTCCGTTGGAAGAGCTGGTCGGCATGGCGGCAACAGGCTTTCTGCCCAAGGAAAAGCGCGCCGAGATCATGGGCAATCTCGCCAAGGTGCGCTACACGACCTGCTATCGATGCGCGGCGCATGAATACCGCACGCTCGCCGGCGGCTATGTGCACTATCTCATGTACAACAAGCTGATGCCCTGGGACCATCTGGCGGGATCGCTGATTTCAGCCGAAGCCGGCGCCTATGTCCGTCGTTTCGACGGTTCGCCCTATCTGCCGCACCATCTCGACGGCGGGTTGTTGATGGCCGTGGATAAGGATACCTGGGAGCTGCTGCGGCGTGAGGTCTTCACCATCTAAGGTGAGCGGCGTGACCTGAAAGCCAGCACTGCCACTTGGAAAGTGGCAGTGGGAAGGCTATCTTCTTGGCATCAGGCAGGAGCCTCGGTGAGCGCCTGCCGTCGGGATGAGGTCGATGTCCGAAACGAGCCGTAAGCTGACCACCATCTTCTGCGCCGATGTGCAGGATTATACGCGTCTTATGGGGAAGGACGAGGAGGGCACGTTATCGACCCTCCGGCGCTACCGAGATGCGATGAAGCGGTTGATCGAAGCGCATGGCGGCCGAGTGGTCAACACCTGGGGTGACGGTGTCTTCGCGGAATTTCCGAGCGTCGTCGAAGCCGTGCGCGCGGCGATCGACACGCAGAATGAGCTCGCCGGCTACAATGCGGTAACCGATCCCGACAAGAAGATGCTCTTTCGCATCGGGCTCAATCTCGGCGACGTGATCGCCGATGGCGACGATCTCTATGGTGACGGCGTCAATATTGCCGCCCGGCTGCAATCGCGCGCGGCTCCGGGCGGCATCGTCATTTCCAGCACGGTGTATGACCAGGTCCGCAACAAGGTGGCGGTCGGGTTCGATTTCCTTGGCCAGCTCGACGTCAAGAACATCGAAGGTGGCGTGCCGAGTTATGCGGTGCGGATCGGCGGCGTGCAGGTTGTCGATACCACATCCGACTCCCGTTCGGCCCCGGGACCGGCTCCAGGCCCAACGCGTGCGCCTGAGCCGGTGGCGCAGGAACCCGCTCTGCAAGACTGGCGCCGGAGCTATGCCGCGCCGCTTGTCGTCTGCATCGGTCTTGCCTTACTCAACGGCCTGAGCTGGGATGGGGAATTCTGGGCAAAATGGCCCATACTTGCCATTCTGTGGGGCGCGGCGTTCCGCTACGTTCGCAGCAACAGACAGATCGATATGGCGATTGCCGGCCTTGTCATCACTGGCATCGGTCTCGTCATGATCAATCTTTTCACCTGGCACGGCACGCCCTGGGCGATGTGGCCTCTGTTCGGCCTTGCTATTGCCGCCGCGCTGCGCTGGGTCAGTCGGCCGCGCAGCGGTGCATAAGAAGGGCAGGCACGTCGTTTAGACGTGCCCCATGCCGGGCTCCAGCGCCGGCGTATCGCCGGGATGGGTGAAGAGCTTGCCGCGCTCCGCCCAAAGCGTTGCCAGGATCGACAGCACGCCGAATATAGTGAAGCCAGCCATCAACGGCTGCGCCGTGCCATCGAACATCTGGCCGACGACACCGCCGATGAGGACGCCGACCGTGGTGGAGATCGAGCTGGTGATGGCGGCGGCTGTCCCCGCCAGGTGCCCCATCGGCTCCAGGCTGATCGCCATGCAATTGGTGGTGATGACGGCGAACATCATCAGCATGACCGAGATCAGCACGTAGATGAAGGTGAAGCTCGGCTGGCCGAACATGCCGACGACATAACCGATAGCGCCGAGAACGGTGAAGACGATCATGGCGGCGTGCGAAATGCGGCGCATGCCGAAGCTGCGGACGAAATAGCCATTCGCAAATTGCGCAACGGCCGTGCCGGCCGCGGTTGCCGCAAAGGCGATAGGGAATGTGTCCCCGAGGCCATAGACTTCGCCGAAGACCTGCTGCACGGAGACGATGTAGGCGCAGATGACGCCGGTGTAGAGCGTCAGGCCGATCATGTAACCGCAGGTGATGCGGTTGGTCAGCACGGTCTTGAAGCCGGACAGCACGGAAGCGACCGAAAGCGGCAGGCGTTCTTCGACGGGCAGCGTCTCCTTCATGCGGAAGAAGGCGATGAGGAAGAGGCCGGCGCTGGCGATGCCGAGCAGGATGAAGATCCATTGCCAGTTCGAATAGGCAACGATCATCTGGCCGACGAAGGGGGCGACCATCGGCATGATCATGAAGACGATCATGACATAGGACATGACGCGGGCCATTTCGCGGCCGCCGAAGCAATCGCGCACGATGGCAAGTGTGGTGATACGCACGGCCGCGGCGCCGACGCCCTGCGCAAAGCGCATGGCGAGCAAGGCAAACAGGCTGCCGCTCCAGGCCGCCGCAAACAGTGTCACGGTATAGAAGGCCAAGCCGCCGAGCAGGATGTATCGCCGGCCATAAGTATCCGACAGGCTGCCGAAGAACAGCTGGCAGATGCCGAAGCCGAGGAAATAGACGCCGATGACCAGCTGCGTGTCATTCGGATTGGCGACGTGCAGCGACTGGCCGATATTCGGCAGCGCCGGCAGCATGCTGTCGATGCCCATCGAGATGCTGGCCGTCATCAGGGCGATCGTGAGGATGAATTCCACGATGCCGAGGCCGATGCGGCTGGAGCCGGACTGCGCCGGCTGTTGTGATTGGGGCGGGGTTGTCATGCGAATATGCCTGTCAATGTAAAGCGAGGGATTGGTCAGCTGGCGGCGGCGCATTGTGCGGGCGGAACAGCTTTCCCTTTTCGGCGATCAGCACGAAGACGACGCCAATGAGGGACACGGTGAAGTAGCCGATGACCATCGGCGTTGCCGTGCCATTGTAAAACTGCCCGATGCAGGCGCCAATCGATGCGCCGCCGACCGTGCTCATGAAGCCGAGTACGGAGGATGCTGTGCCGGCGACATGGCCCAGAGGCTCCATCGCGAGAGAGTTGAAATTGGAACCGATCCAGCCGAACTGGAACATGGCCAGTGCGAAAAAGACCATGAACAGCGGGAACGGCATCGGTGCAGGCCCGTAGAGCTGCACCAGCAGCCAACAGAAGGTGATGGCGACAAAGCCAAGCAGCGCCGTATGCGACAGCCGGCGCATGCCGAACCGACCGACGAACTGCGAGTTGACGAAGGATGACAGGGCCATGAATGCCGCGACGCCGCCGAACGCCAGCGGCGTATAGACGCCGAGGCCGTAGATGTTGTTGTAGATCTGCTGGGCTGAATTGATGAAGCCGAACAACGCGCCGAACAGGAACGTGCTCGCCAGGGTATAACAGAGCGCCACCCGGTCCGTCAGAACGATCTTGAAGCCTGAGGCGACCGATCTGACGGTGAGGGGCCGGATATTTTCGGGCTTCAGCGTCTCGGGAAGCCGGAAATACATCCAGGCACCGACGAGCGTCGCCATGGTGCCGATGAAGACGAAGATCATGTGCCAGGTGCTGACGAGCATGATGACCTGGCCGCTTCCGGGCGCGATGACCGGAACGATCATGAAGACCATCATGATCAGCGACATCACTTCGGCCATCAGACGGCCGCCGAAGACGTCGCGGACGATGGAGACCGTGATGACCCGGGTCGCTGCCGAGCCGAGGCCCTGGATGAAGCGGAGCGCCAGCAGTCCGGCGAAGGAGGGAATGAGGGCAATGCCGAATGCCGAAATCACGTAGATGATGATGCCGACGAGGAGCGGCTTGCGGCGGCCGAAGCGATCCGACAGGGGGCCGTAGATGAGCTGTGCCGAGCCGAATCCGATCAGATAGGCCGTCACCACATATTGCCGGTGATTCTCGTTCATCACACCGAGGCTGGAGCCGATCTGCTGCAGCGCGGGAAGCATGATGTCGATTGCGAGCGAATTAATCGCCATGAGGAAGGCCGCGAGTGCGATGAACTCACGTTTGCCCATGGGTAGCTGCCCATGGGACATGGCCTGGGATGAAGTCGTCACGGTTTTATTCCCATAAACATGTCAAGGGCGCCGCCCGCCGGCAGCGCCTTATCGATCAAATTGAACTATGGAAACCGGACGGGGAGCCCGGTGCCCGGTCAGGCGGCGCCGCGAACGCTGATGCCGTGTTCCTGAAGGTGTTGCTGCAACTCGCCGGCCTGAAACATTTCACGAACGATGTCGCAGCCGCCGATGAATTCGCCCTTTACGTAAAGCTGCGGAATGGTCGGCCAGTTGGAATAGTCCTTTATGCCCTGACGGATTTCAGCGTCGGCTAGGACATTGATGCCCTTATAGTCTACGCCGATATAGTCGAGAATCTGGACCACCTGGCCGGAGAAACCACACTGCGGGAACTGGGGCGTGCCTTTCATGAAGAGAACGACGTCGTTGTTCTTCACTTCATTGGCGATGAATTCCTGAATGCCGCTCATTGTCCAGTTCCTTTCACACGCGGGGTCAAGGTCCGCAGCGTTACATGTGTCCCTTAAATAGCAAGCAGCTGGCAAGATTTCCAGCCGCAAAACATACGCGCCGTCTTTTTCATCGCATGAATGGATTTCCGGCATCAGCGGCGACGGAAGATGATGAAATCACCTTATTGGACATGATTTCTGAACAGTGCGTTTTGAAAACGCCTCTTCAACTCCATGCTTGAACAACACACATATTTAAAAAGCAAGGGATGATTAATATTAGGCTGCTATTGAATTTACAAGCGGTCGGTATGTTTGTTAGAGTTCGTCGATTGATGCGATTTGGCGCGTATCGGTCCCTTGTCGGCATTGCATTCGTATTTTTGAGGGAGCGGACACCATGAGCCACCATCACTATTCTGACGGGCAGGTTGGTGAAGAGCGGGAATTTTACAGCTCGGAGGATACGAGCGAAGGCGAACGGGAATATTACGAGCATGTTCGCACGCCGAGAGCCTCCGTCCTGAACAGCACCGTAACCGTAAGTGCTATCGTGCTTGTTCTGAGCATCGCCTTCGGTTATCGCGTTTCGACTGCGCCGGCGCCGCAACCGGCGATGCCGCCGATCGTGGAGAAAATCATGACGGCGCCACCGGCCGACCCTTGTGCCGACATCTCTCCATATCCCGGCCGGGAGTGCTGATGAGGCGTGATCCCGGACTTTCGCATCCATCGATACTGCTGCCGTAGCGGCCGGGAAGGTTGGCATGTTGCCGCCCATGGACCGTGCGGTTGTGAGTGTTTGATCCTATCTTTTTGTTTTTTGGATGATTTATGGTGGGTTGCCATGAAAAAGCCGGCAGGGCGTGGTCATGGCCATTTCCAGTTGTTATTCGTGCTACTGGCGCCCCGGGGACAGACTACAATATGAATCCTATCAAGAAGAGGGTGGTTCTCCACTTCCCTGGCTTCGAGCCGTTGAACGCTGCCGCCCATCGCGCCCGTTACGAGCGTTCGGCGAGGCAGAGTGCTGACGTCTGGGGTTTTTCCACTTCGGTGGGGGAGCTGAAGAATTTCGGTCGGGCGCCCTATTTCGACGTCGACGCAACCGCTGCCGATTGGAGCACGCAAAGTCGCATTCATGTCGTCGATCATAACGACCTCGTGGCCACGCTGAACGGCAGACCGTTCTTCACCCGGCTGATGCAGGGTTATCTTGCTGCCTCCAAGGTCGCCATGTCGGGTGGCATGGTCGGTTATTTCCGTCATGCGTGGCGTTTCGGCCTGTTCTTCATCTTTCCGTTTCTGTTGATGCTAGCGGGATTGCTGATCAGCCTGCTGATCGCGTTTACGCCGTTCTTGTTCGGGCTGCCGGCCTGGAGCCATATCGGCAGCATCGCGCTGGCGGTCGCCTTCTTCATTTACGTCTTCCTGCCGCAGGCCGAGAAGCTGCATACGCTGCATCTCTTTTCCGACTGGGAGATGGCTGTGGCTATGGCCGGGCTGAACGAACTTGGCGCTGAACAATGGCTTGAGGCGAGCGCGATCAGCGTGCGTCAGGCTCTGGATGAACCCGGCGTCGATGAATTCGTCATTTCCTCGCATAGCATGGGCTCGTCCGTGGCAGCTCATGTGGTCGGGCTGTTGCTGGAGCGCGAGCCGGACCTGTTTCAGGGCAAGCGCGTGGTGTTCACCACGCTAGGCAGTGCCATCCTGCAATGCGCGCTTATGCGCCCGGCATCCGTGCTGCGTTCGCGCGTGGGGCTGATTGCGCGCTGCAAGGAAATCTTCTGGCTCGACGTTCACTGTCTGACCGACGCGATCCATTTCTATAAGGCCAAGACGGCGGCCGTTTGCGGCCATCCGGACGCCCCGCAAGCCTCGATTCTGCTCATCCGCTTCAAGCAGATGCTGACCGCGAAGCATTATGCCAAGATCAAGCGCGATTTCCTGCGGGTTCACCGGCAATATGTGCTCGGTCCCGATGTGAAGGCCTTCTTCGATTTCACGCTGATGACGGCCGGCCCGCTACCGGCCTCGGATTTCGCGGAGTTCTCATTCAAGAAGCTGCCGGAACTGACGTTCAGTTCCGGCGAGGAAGCGCAGGCGCTCTCAGTCGGGCGCTGAAGTCTGCAGCGCAAGGGCGTGCAAAACGCCGCCCATATTGCCCTTCAGGGCATCATAAACCATCTGGTGCTGCTGCACGCGGCTCTTGCCGCGGAAAGCTTCCGCGACAACTTCTGCTGCGTAATGATCGCCATCCCCGGCCAGGTCGCGAATCGTCACCTTGGCGCCGGGAATGCCGGCCTTGATCATGTCTTCGATATCGCCGGGGTTCATGGGCATGAGTGGTACCTCGATTATTCAGCGGCAGCGAGCGCGCTGCCGTCCATGAAGGCAGGAAACCACGATTCATGCGCCTCGCGCAACTGTTCAACCGGAAGCGTTAACAGGCCATCGATGGCAAGCGCGTCGCCGCCGACTGTTCCGAGGCGGCGGAATGGCACGCCGGCGCTTTCGGCGTTGATGCAGACGAAATCCGCGACATCGGCTGGAACAGCAATGACGTAACGTGCCTGATCCTCACCGAAAAGCGCCGCGTGCGGCAGGGTGCGGCCCTCGCTGAGGTCGATGCGCAGGCCCTTGCGGGACGCCATCGCCATTTCGGCAAGTGCCAGCGCAAGGCCGCCGGACGAGATGTCGTGGCAGGCCGTCACCTGGCCGTTCCGGATGGCGGAGCGGACGAAATCGCCGTTTCGGCGTTCGGCAAAGAGGTCAACTTCCGGAGCCGGACCATCGGTCGAGCCAAGGATGTCGCGCAGATAGATCGACGAGCCGAGATGGCTGCCGTCGAGGCCGATCATGATGACGTGATCGCCTTCCGATGCCGATCCGATGCGGGCCATCGCCTTCCAATCCGGTAGCAGGCCGACGCCGGCGATGGTGGGGGTCGGCAGGATCGCGACGCCATTGGTCTCATTGTAGAGCGAGACATTGCCCGAGACGATCGGGAAATCGAGAGCACGGCAGGCTTCGCCGATACCTTTGATGGCGCCGACGAACTGGCCCATGATCTCAGGCTTTTCCGGATTGCCGAAGTTCAGGTTGTCGGTGGCGGCGAGAGGCTCGGCGCCGGTTGCCGTGATGTTGCGCCAGCATTCCGCCACCGCCTGCTTGCCGCCTTCGAACGGATCGGCTTCGACGTAGCGCGGGGTGACGTCGGAGGAGAAGGCGAGCGCCTTGGTCGGATGCCCCTCGACGCGGACGACGCCGGCGTCGCCGCCGGGAAGCTGCAGCGAATTGCCCTGGATCAGCGTATCGTACTGTTCGTAGACCCAGCGGCGGCTGGACTGGTTGGCGGAGCCGACCAGCTTCAGCAGCGCCTGACCGTAGTTTTCCGGAGCGGCCACGAGATCGGCGGGCAGGGCGGCGCGCTTGTCGGCTTCGCGCCACGGGCGGTCATATTCCGGCGCCTGGTCGCCGAGATCCTTGATCGGCAGGTTGGCGACTTCCTCGCCCTGATGGATGACACGGAAGCGCAGGTCGTCGGTCGTCTTGCCGACGATGGCGAAATCCAGGCCCCACTTGACGAAGATCGCCTTGGCGACCGCTTCCTTTTCCGGCTGCAGCACCATGAGCATGCGCTCCTGGCTTTCCGACAGCATCATTTCGTAGGCGGTCATGTGCTCTTCGCGCACCGGCACCTTGTCGAGTTCGAGCTCGATGCCGAGGTCGCCCTTGGCGCCCATTTCGACGGCAGAGCAGGTGAGGCCGGCCGCACCCATGTCCTGAATGGCGATGACGGCGCCGGTCTGCATCAGTTCAAGGCAGGCTTCGAGCAGGCATTTTTCGGTGAAGGGGTCGCCGACCTGAACGGTCGGGCGCTTCTCCTCGATCGATTCGTCGAATTCGGCCGACGCCATGGTCGCGCCGCCGACGCCGTCACGACCGGTCTTGGCGCCGAGATAGACGACGGGAAGGCCGACGCCCTTGGCTTCCGACAGGAAGATCGCGTTGGACTTGGCAAGGCCGGCCGCAAAGGCGTTGACCAGGATATTGCCGTTGTAGCGCGCGTCGAACTCGACTTCGCCGCCGACCGTGGGAACACCGAAGGAGTTGCCGTAGCCGCCGACGCCGGCGACGACGCCCGAGACGAGGTGGCGGGTCTTCGGATGATCGGGCTCGCCAAAGCGCAGGGCGTTCATGGCGGCGACCGGGCGGGCGCCCATGGTGAAGACGTCGCGCAGAATGCCGCCGACGCCCGTCGCAGCGCCCTGATAGGGTTCGATGTAGGAGGGGTGGTTGTGGCTTTCCATCTTGAAGACGACGCAGTCGCCGTCATCGATATCAACGACGCCGGCATTTTCGCCTGGACCCTGGATAACGCGCGGACCTTTTGTCGGCAGCGTGCGGAGCCACTTCTTGGAGGATTTGTACGAGCAGTGTTCGTTCCACATGGCCGAGAAGATCCCGAGCTCGGTAAAGGAAGGCTCGCGGCCGATCAGATCCAGAATGCGCTGATATTCATCCGGCTTGAGGCCGTGGGAGGCAATCAGTTCGGGGGTGATCTGGATCGAATTGGAGATGGTCATGGGCGCTCGAGGGTCCTTGCCTGTAAAGGGTTTGAAAGCCGGTCAGGGGATCGGGGTCTCTTTAGCGCAAGTCGCCCTGTCGTGCGACAGGAAAATCACCGGCGTTCACAACACGCCGGCATCGGTGATAAACGGATCGTACGAGCAGCCACTGAGGCCGCTTCGCGATTGTCAGAACTTGTAGCCGACCATGACGCCTGCGCGCGTCATCCCGCCGTTGGGGCCGTCGCAAAGATCGGCGTGCGACGAATGCGCGATCTGCGCCATCACGTTCCAGTGGCTGTCGAAATTGTATCCGAGGCCGGCATATTCGTGGAAGAGCAGCCGACAGCCGAGCATCGGGCCGTGTTCCCTCCAGTCGTCGAGGTTGCCGGTGTGCACCGTGCCGCCGAAGCCGATTTCCGTGAAGATACCGTTGCTATGGGTGAGCGTCCAGGAGAGGCCGCCATAAACCTGTGTTGCAGATCCTTCCGTGCCGATCGATGTGCCCAGGTGAATGCGCGGATGGGTCAGCTGATCCTTCCAGCCGGCAGTCGGATTGTATCCGAACGGATTGAATAGCACCTGAACATCCGGAAACACGCCGCTCTCGTGCTCGTTGCCGTTCTGGATAGAGCCGCTTGCCCCGAAGCGCAATTCGTCGAAGATCTTGACCGGCGCGCTGGCGGCAACGGTAGCCGGGGCAGGTGCAACGGCCTCCGGGCTGGTTGTGATGGCGTCGGCGGCGGTTGCGACCGACTGACCTGCGATGAATATGGAACTGGCTGCCAGAAAACTCGTAACTAAACGCTTGCTTACAAAGCCTGCAATAGCCATGCACTCCCCCTGGTGTGGCGGGCGAATCCTCATTTTTGATTGATAGAATGGTAGGGTGCTAAGAGTCGAGATGGCGGAATTGCATTTGCCTGAGATGTCTGTCGATAAATTAGTAAGGCTTGCTTAAATGTGACTATCGTAACCCGATGAGCCGTTTTCCAGCAACCTGCGTAATGTCATGAAGCCTGCCGCGACATCTTCTCGCTGTGGCGGCGAGGAAAAGGCGACACGGACGCGGTGATAGACCCTCTCGATTCGAGCGGCCTTGAACTCGTCTTCGTCGTCAATGAGCACGCCCTCGGCAAGGGCCGCGTTCTTGAACGTACCGGAGAGCCAGGGTTCGGGTAGCTTCAGCCACAGGAACGGCGCGTGCGGATGCGAATTGAATTCGAAGCCCGCCAATGCCTCGCGTGCCAGTTGCTCGCGTGCCTTGATCTCCTCCACCGACTTGCGGCGCAGTTCGAGCGCGTGGCCTTCTAATACGAGCCGGGCACAGGTTTCCGCCAGGATGAAGGGCAGGCCGCCCGTCGTCATCTTGTGGGTAACCTTGATGCGCTGGGCGAAATGCGGAGGGCAGGCGACCCAGCCGCCGCGGACCCCCGCCGTCACTGACTTCGCCAGGCTGCTGACGACGAAAGTCCGTTCGGGTGCTATCGAGACCATGAGCGGGTTCTGGTCGCCGGTCATGCCGCCATAGAGATCGTCCTCGATGAGCCAGACGCTATGCCGCCGGGCGATCGCCGCGATCGCTCGGCGTCTGGCCTCGGGCATTGTCACCAGCGTCGGATTATGGGCAGTCGGCATCAGGAAGGCGAGGCGTGGATGTTGCTGCTGGCAGAGACGCTCGAAATCTTCGGGGATCATGCCGTGCTCGTCGGAATCCACCAGGATCGTGCGGCGCCCGAGCAGGCGAGTGGCGCGGCTGATCTGTGTATAGGTGAGATTCTCGAAGACGATCTTGTCGCCCGGCGAGGTAACGGCCGAGATCACCGCAATGGCGCCGGCATGGGCGCCGAGCGTCGGCACGATCGTCTCGATTGCCGGCTTCCAGCCGTTGCGGGCGAGCCATATCTGGCCTGCCTCAAACCAGCTTGCCGGGAAATTCCGCGAATAGGAGGAGATCTCCGATTGGTGCTCGGTGCTGATGTCGGCGAAGAGCTTGCCGATGATGACGCCCTGGCCGATGTCGGGAGCGGCTGTCGTATCGAAGCGGATCTTGGCGTCAGGCGTATTCAGCCCGCGGGTGCCGGCGAGCGCTTGCGTGATCGGGTCTACGATCTCGATCTGCTTGCCGTTCGAGCGCTCCAGTACATAGGTGCCACGGCCGACTTCGCCAGCTACCAGGCCGCGCTCGTGAACAAGGGCATAGGCCCTGCTCACCGTGCCGATGGTGACGCCGATATCGTAGGCAAGATTGCGTTGCGGCGGCAGCTTTGTGCCGGGCGGCAATACGCCATGGGTGATCGCGTTCTCGATGGCGTCGGCAACGCGGATATAGACCGGGCCGGTTCCGCTGGAAATGTCAGGTAGCCAATTTGTCATAATGACAATTTCCTAGATTGTCTCCGTTATGGAGTCAATACTATGAGTCAATTTGTATCGTTTGGCTCGGTACATCAAAATTGTCATCATCACATGGAATCGAATATGAGTACAATAGATACAATCTGTTCGGCTGAGGCGCATGACGCCCGCTCAACGGAGACGAGGAGTGTAGCGGCACAGCCAAGGCCGCATGCGATGCGTCGGCTCTGGGCATTTTACCTGCATTGGCTGGAAAAGCGCGAGGGGCGGCGAGTTCTCAGGGACCTGACTAACGAGCAGTTGCGCGACATCGGCCTGACACGTCGTCAGGCGATCAAGGAGGCCAACAAGTCGTTCTTCTGGGACTAAGGGGGATGGCAGGTCCGCCCGACATCAGGGCAGCCTGCCGCTTAGCCATGTCCCAGCACGGAAAGAACGAAGTCAGCACGTTCCTCGACGCCGACCTTCGGCAGGACATGGACTTCGTAGCCAAGCGCCGGATAGGCAAGACCTAGCCGCTCATATTCCGCAACCGCGGCTGAAAAATCATGCCTCCGCTCATGGTCGCCCACATAGATCTCCGGCCAGGGCGGCGTCAGGAAAACATGCCGGTTGTAGCGATGTAATCGGCCGAGCGTGGTCAAGGCTGGCTTGCCCATCAGATGCTCGAGTGCCGATGCCGCATCGATCAAGCCTCTGTCGAAGAAGACCGTTCCGGATATTTTCGCTGCTTCTTCGCGGTCGGCGAGCGACATGGCGATTGCCCTGCGCGCAAATGCCGGCGCATCGACCCATGGCAGCGCCGAACCGTCGCCTTCCAATTCCTCGATGACGATGCGCCGTCCCGGCTCTTCGACGACGTGGTGACCGCGACGCTTGAGTGCCTCCAGCAATGTGGATTTCCCGCCGCCGGAGCAGCCCGAAAGAATGACAAATCTGTCCATGACTATGATCCCGGTGATTGGGGCACGTCATGCGCTGGCTGCGGAATTGCGGTTAAAGCGGGTAGACTTGGGACAAGCAGCTCAGCTGCAGGCCTTCGATCCCCCGGCCCAGCGATTGACGTCGCCCGTGATGCGGCCGCCGGAGGCGCCGCCCATCATCGGACCGAAGGCCTGCAGTTGTGCGGGATTGCCTTCCGCTTGCACAACGAGCGACGGCCGGCCGGTCGGATGTCTCTTGTCGACCACGAGGATGCGCGGGCGACCGCTAAAGGAATTGAGTTCCGGAGCGAGCTGATAACCGGCAAAAGCCGGGTCCGAGGACTTGAACCAGCAGGTATTGGCATTGAGCATGATGCGCTCCATCGTCGACAGGGCGCTGCGATCCGTCGCGTTGATGCTCGGCATGCGCGGACCACCGCAAGATGTGACCAGAAGCCCAAGCATCGCGATGGCAGCGGCGGAGTAGAATCCTGTCGGAAGGCTATGGCGCATCGATCTTTTTCCCATGAGGCGGTTACAGCTAGTCCGCCGAAATTTGTCGGCGTCCTGCTGTTTTATGCAAAGACGCCGATTTTATGGTTCCCGCACAGGGTGGCTTGCTATCAGGCCGCGACCACGCCGAGCGCGGAGGCGAAGAGGCCGCGGCCGTCGTTGCCGCCGTGGGCCGCCTCGATCAGGTTTTCCGGGTGCGGCATCATGCCGAGCACGTTGCCCCTGGCGTTCATCACGCCGGCGATATCGTTGACGGAGCCGTTCGGGTTGGTGCCTTCGGCATAGCGGAAGACCACCTGGCCATTGTCTTCGATCGCCTTCAGCGTGTCGGCATCGGCAAAATAGTTGCCGTCATGATGCGCGACGGGGCTGCGGATGATCTGGCCCTTGGCATAGGCTGCCGTGAAGTCCGTCTCGGCATTGACGACTTCCAGCTTCACTTCGCGGCAGACGAATTTCAGTGAGGCATTGCGCATCAGTGCGCCCGGCAGCATGCCGGCTTCGAGCAGGATCTGGAAGCCGTTGCAGACGCCCAGAACCTTCACGCCCTTGTCGGCTTTGTCCTTGATCGCCTGCATGATCGGCATGCGGGCGGCTATCGCACCGCAGCGCAGATAGTCGCCGTAGGAGAAGCCGCCGGGAATGACGATCAGGTCGACATCCGGGATCTCGGTCTCCGTCTGCCAGACGGTTACCGGTGCGTGGCCGGAAATCTTGGTCAGCGCCGCGATCATGTCGCGATCGCGATTGAGGCCGGGAAGTTGGACGACTGCTGATTTCATGATTCTGGTCCCGCAAGAGGCTAGGGATGATTGCTTGAATTGTTTGGCGAGCCATACTCCATTGCCCGAGACAAAGGAAGAATGGCCCGCGAAAGAGGACAATCAGTCGATCGAAATGGCGAAGTTTTCAATGACCGTATTGGCGAGAAGCTTTTCGCACATGGCCTTCAGGTCCGCTTCCGCCTTTGCCTTGTCGGTGCCTTCGAGCTCGAGATCGAAGACCTTGCCCTGGCGCACCTGATGGACGCCGTCAAAGCCGAGCGCGCCGAGCGCGCCTTCGATTGCCTTGCCCTGCGGATCGAGAACGCCGTTCTTCAGCGTGACGGTTACACGAGCCTTGATCACGATTGTCCTTCCTGAACTTACTTGACGAGAACCGGGCCCGTGCCGCGCACGGGTTCGTTTTCATTGATGATGCCGAGACGGCGGGCGACTTCGGAATAGGCTTCGAGCAGACCGCCCATGTCGCGGCGGAAGCGATCCTTGTCCATTTTCTCGCGGGTTTCGATGTCCCAGAGACGGCAGCTGTCCGGGGAGATCTCGTCGGCGAGGATGATGCGCATCATGTCGCCTTCGAACAGGCGGCCGCATTCGATCTTGAAATCGACGAGCTGGATGCCGACGCCGAGGAACAGACCGGTCATGAAGTCGTTGACGCGGATGGCGAGCGCCATGATGTCATCGAGTTCCGCCGGGTTGGCCCAGCCGAAGGCGGTGATGTGCTCTTCGGAGACCATCGGGTCTTCGAGTGCGTCGGACTTGTAATAGAATTCGATGATCGAGCGCGGCAGCACCACGCCCTCCTCGATGCCGAGGCGCTTGGAGAGCGAGCCGGCGGCAACGTTGCGCACGACGATCTCGAGCGGAATCATCTCCACTTCCTTGATCAGCTGCTCGCGCATGTTGAGGCGGCGGATGAAATGTGTGGGAATGCCGATCTTGTTCAGATGGCTGAAGATATATTCGCAGATGCGATTGTTCAGAACACCCTTGCCATCGATGACTTCGTGCTTCTTCTTGTTGAAGGCGGTGGCGTCGTCCTTGAAAAACTGGATCAGCGTGCCCGGCTCAGGCCCCTCGTAAAGGATCTTGGCCTTGCCCTCGTAAATACGGCGGCGACGGTTCATTGGTATTGTTCTCTGTCTTTGGCGCTCATGGGACAGCGCAAGTGGATCGTGTGTGGGCGTCCCCATAACGGATAAGAAGCGAATTCACAATCCGCCTGCGCCTCCTTCCTCGGAATTCCGGCCTTGGCGGGGTGCCAATGCAAGATTCGGGGTCCAGTTATCACCTGTTTTACAGGCTTTTATCTGACGATGGAATGAAGGTGCCCGGTACTTCACAGGCTAGTGAGGCGACGCATGCCCCTATCCATCGTTGTTACAATAATACTACGGCTTCAGCTGGCTGAGAAACTTGGCAAATACCATCGTGCCCTCGGGCCAGGGGCCGTGTCCGGATTCGGTGTTGATGTGGCCGGCCTCGCCGGCATCGATCAGCATCGAGCCCCAGCTATTGGCGACATCATCCGCATGCTCGTAGGTGCCGAAGGGATCGTTGCGGCTGGCAATGGTGATCGACGGAAACGGCAGGGGATCGCGCGGATAGGGGCCGAAGGTCATCAGATGCTTCGGTCGGATGCCGGGATTGGCGACATCTGGCGGCGCGACGAAGAAGCCGCCTGCAACCTTGTTGCGGAAATGCGGGATCGCATGGATCACGGAGGGAACGCCAAGGGAATGCGCGAGCAGCACGACGGGCTTGTCCGAGGCATTCACCTCTTCAGCGATGCGGGCCACCCAATCGTCGCGCACGGGCTTCGACCATTCGGCCTGTTCCACGCGCCGCGCGGTCGAGAGCTTCTGCTCCCAGCGCGTCTGCCAGTGGTCGGGGCCGGAATTCGTGTAGCCGGGGATGATGAGGATGTTTGCGTCGGAGGCTTTCATGATTTCGCCGATGTGGAAAAGGGGAGCCCAACTGTCAAGGGAAAAAGGCGACAATTGCGGCAAAATTTGCTAGGATCGTGCTTGCCGGTAGCGAATGACGATGTCGGCGACCCATTTTGCCGCCATCTTGCGCCGCCAGCCGAGCACCACGGTTGAGGAGGAGAGCACTATGACGGCATTTCACGTCATGACCGGAGCGGACCACACATTTACGCGTCCCGCCATCCGTAAGATCGGTATCGCCGATCTCATCGATGCCCTGAAGATGGGGCTGGACGATTTCAGCGAGAAGCCATCGCACTACGTCTTCTTGTGCCTGATGTATCCGATTGCGGGCATTGCGCTGGCGATCTGGAGCACCGACCAGAATCTGCTGCCATTGCTGTTTCCGTTGATGTCCGGCTTCGCCCTGCTCGGACCCTTGGCCGCAATCGGCCTCTACGAGATCAGCCGTCGGCGGGAAAAAGGACTGGATACTTCGTGGAGCCATGCATTCGATGTGCGCTTTTCGCCGGCCTTGCCGTCGATCATCGTCGCCGGCCTCATGCTGTTCGGCCTGTTCATCGTCTGGCTCATCGTGGCGCAGAGCATCTACTTCACCTATTTCGGCGATGGTGTCCCTCCGACGCTTTCATCCTTCGCGTCGAGCGTGCTGACGACGCGCGAGGGCATGGCGATGATGCTTTGGGGCGATCTGATAGGCTTCGTTTTCGCTCTCGTCGCTCTGGTGACAACGGTCGTTACGTTCCAACTGCTGCTGGATCGTGATGTCGGTGTCGTCGCCGCGATCGACGCCAGCATCCGGGCGACGCTGACCAATCCCGTGCCGATCGCGGTATGGGGGCTAATCGTGGCCGCGCTGCTCGTCATCGGAACCATTCCGATCTTTGCCGGGCTTGCGGTCGTCATGCCGGTGCTCGGTCATGCGTCCTGGCATCTCTATCGCAAGCTGATTGCGGCCGAAGGCTAGCCCCAAGCGCGATTAGGCAGCGCGCCGTCATCATTGGAACCGCAGCGCGGTTTTCACGTTGATCCGCATCATAGGGAGGTGCGGATCATGGCTCGGCTTACGCATATCTTTACCCGCTTCGCGGTGGTGGTTTCGGAATGGACGGGCAAGCCGGCAATCTTCGTGCTTGCCCTGTTTTCCGTCATTCTCTGGGCCGCGACCGGGCCGGTCTTCGATTACTCCGACACATGGCAGCTGGTCATCAATACCAGCACTACCATCGTTACCTTCCTGATGGTCTTTTTGCTGCAGAACGCACAGACGCGTGACACGCGGGCCATTCAGGCCAAGCTCAACGAGCTGATCCTGACGAGTGCGGCCGAGAACCGTTTCGTCGGGATCGAAAATCTGGACGAAGAGGACCTGAAGCACCTCGACCGGCTCGTAGAAAAGGCAGCGAAGCGCCATCACGAGCAGCAGCAAGGCAATGCCGGCGAGAGTGTTGAACACAATCGCGCGGTAGCCGCAAAATCCGCGAGCAAAGCAAAAAGGCGGCGCGTTGCTCGCACCGCCTCAGGCAAAAGACAATCGAAAACAGGAAATTCTAGCCGAAAACCCGCTTGAAGATCGTGTCGACATGCTTGGTGTGATAGCCAAGGTCGAACTTCTCGCGGATGTCCTCTTCGGAAAGCGCCGCGCGCACCTCCTGGTCGGCCAGCAATTCCTCGAGGAAGTCCTTGCCTTCCTCCCAGACCTTCATGGCGTTGCGCTGAACCAGACGGTAGGAATCCTCGCGGGACACGCCGGCCTGGGTCAGCGCTAGCAGCACGCGCTGCGAATGAACAAGTCCACGGAACTTGTTCAGATTCTTCATCATATTGTCCGGGTAGACGAGAAGCTTGTCGATGACGCTTGTCATGCGGGCCAGCGCGAAATCCAGCGTGACGGTCGCGTCCGGGCCGATCATGCGCTCGACGGAGGAGTGCGAGATATCGCGTTCGTGCCAGAGCGCCACGTTTTCCATTGCCGGGATGGAGTAGGAGCGGACCATGCGGGCAAGACCCGTCAGGTTTTCGGTCAGCACCGGATTGCGCTTGTGCGGCATGGCCGACGAGCCCTTCTGGCCCGGCGAGAAATATTCCTCCGCTTCCAGAACTTCGGTGCGTTGCAGATGGCGGATCTCGGTAGCGAGACGTTCGATCGAGGAGGCGACGACGCCGAGGGTCGCAAAGAACATGGCGTGACGGTCGCGCGGGATGACCTGCGTGGAGACTGGCTCCGGCTTGAGGCCGAGGGCGGCCGCGACATGTTCCTCGACGCGCGGGTCGATGTTGGCGAAGGTACCGACGGCGCCGGAGATGGCGCAGGTGGCAACTTCCTCGCGGGCTGCGATCAGGCGCTGCTTGCAGCGCTCGAATTCGGCATAGGCAAGAGCGAGCTTGACGCCGAAGGTGGTAGGTTCGGCATGGATGCCATGCGAGCGGCCGATGGTGACGGTGTCCTTGTGCTCGAAGGCACGGCGCTTCAATGCTTCCAGCAGCTTGTCGATATCGGCGAGCAGCAGGTCGCTGGCGCGCACGAGCTGGACGTTGAAGCAGGTGTCGAGAACGTCGGACGAGGTCATGCCCTGGTGGACGAAGCGGGCGTCCGGTCCGACGATTTCGGCGAGATGCGTCAGGAAGGCGATGACGTCGTGCTTGGTGACGGCTTCGATCTCGTCGATGCGCGCGACGTCGAACGTGGCCTTGCCGCCCTTTTCCCAGATGGTGTCGGCCGCCGACTTCGGGATAACGCCGAGAGCTGCGAGCGCGTCACAGGCATGGGCCTCGATCTCGAACCAGATGCGGAACTTGGTTTCGGGCGACCAGATGGCGACCATTTCCGGTCGGGAGTAGCGCGGGATCATAGGCTCAAAGCTTTCTTGGCTGGCGGAAAGGGAGAACTCGGCGCCCCCATAACAAAGACGGGCGGCAATCACAATCTTTGTTGGACCAATCTCTCACGCGCCTTCAGGGCGCGCGTCTTGCAAGATAGGCCGAAACGGCGATCAGGCAAAGCAGGCCGAGCGGCAAAAACAGGGTGAGGCCGAGGATGGCGAACTGGTAGACGGCGCTCGCGCCGGTGAAGAGAAACTGGAAGATCCAGATGAGCGAGCCGAACGGCGCATGCCAGCGTGAATAGAACCAGCGATAGTCCATGGCGAACAGGAAGGCCGTTATGGCGGCAGTGCCGATGGAGAGCGCCAGAAAGAAGGCGGCGAAACGCGCGCTGGTCGGTCGGTGGCGGGCAAAGCGCCTGGCAAGGGGCACAAGGATGGGCCAGGAAAGGGCTCCGCCGAAGAAGTAGACGAGCGTGAGGGCGGTAATGTGGCTGCTCAGCAGGCCGTTGCGCAGATAGAGGGCTGCAAGCGCCGACGCGGCCATCGCGACTCCCCAGCCGATTGCACCGGCGGCGGCTTTAAGGCAATGCGATGCGACGGTTCGTATCCGGCTCGTCGCATCCAGATTACTGGTCGGATTAGTTTGATCCAACGCGGCCTCGTTCGGCGGCGGCCCTGAGATCGCCGATGGTCTGGCGATAGGCTTCGACCGATTCGCCCTTGAAGATGGCGGAGCCCGCAACAAGGACGTTGGCGCCGGAAGCGGTGATGATAGGGGCGGTATCGATGGATACACCGCCGTCGACCTCAAGCTCGATCGGCCTGTCACCGATCATGGACTTGGCGTTGCGGATCTTGTCAGCCATGGCCGGAATGAACTTCTGGCCGCCGAAACCCGGATTGACGGACATGATCAGGATCAGGTCGATATCGTCGAGCACGTTTTCCAGGATGGAAAGCGGCGTTGCCGGATTGAGGGTGACGCCGACCTTCTTGCCGAGATGACGGATCGTCTGCAGCGAGCGATGCAGATGCACGCCGGCTTCGGCATGGACCGTGATGCGGTCGCAGCCGGCCTTGGCGAAGGCTTCCAGATAGGGATCGGCCGGGGAGATCATCAGATGGCAGTCGAACGTCGCAGTCGTATAGGGCCGCAGCGCCTTGATGACATCGGCGCCGAAGGAGATGTTCGGCACGAAATGGCCGTCCATGACGTCAAGGTGAATCCAGTCGGCTCCGGCTTCGGTCACATCCTTGACTTCCTGCCCAAGTTTGGCGAAGTCGGCGGCGAGAATGGAAGGGGCAATTCGGATCGGCAAGGTCATGGCTAACTGAGCTCCAACTTATTTTTCGCGTCTGGATTAGCACCGCTGTCGCGGGCAAACAACCGCCCGAGCGGACCGCCTCAATTCGACGACGTCGCTACCGGTACGAAGCCATTGCCGCGCCATTCCAGCAGCCGATAGGGGTTCTCGGTCAATTCGTGGTTCTGTCCGAATGAGATCGGGCCGATTGCGGTCTGGAATGTCGTGCCGATGAGCTTGTCGGCAACGGGCCTGTTATCCGCCTTGGCGCTTTCCGCCGCCTGGCTGGCGATCTGAGCGGCGGCTGCGGCCGGCAGGATATATCCGTCCGGTTCGACGCCGCCGGCGCGCATGGCCTGAACGGTCTGCTGTGCCGCCGGCAGGCTTGCATAGTCGGGCAGCGCGATCGCCTGCACGCCGTCCAGCAACGGAACGGGCGTATCGGCAGCGCGCATGGCATCGCCGCCCATCAGCACCAGCGGGATGTTCTCGCTCTTGGCGTCGCGGGCGATCACGGCGACATCGCTGCGGTCGCCGCCGACGAAGACGCGGGTTGCTCCCGCTTTCTTCAGGCGGCGCACGAGCGCGATCTGTTGATCCTGCCCGGGGCGGTAGGTGTCGGTGAAGACCGGCTTCAGGCCCTTTTCCTCGAGCGCGCTTCGAATCGCGCCAACCAGTTCGCGGCCGTGGATGGTGCCGTCGTCGATCAGCGCCATCGGCTCTGACGCCCAGTTTTTCAGGATGGTGGCGATCGCCATGGAGGCCTCGGCGGCGTCGACCGGCGCCAGCCGAAACAGCGGCCAGCCATTCTTCAGAGCGTCTTCCATGAGGATGCGCGAGCGCACCGAAACCGTGATGACAGGGATGCCTGCATCCTTGAGGCGCGGCAGCGCGCCTTCCAGGGTCTCGGTGCAGAGAAAGCCGATTGCGACCTGTGCCTTGGCGGCAACCAGGGCTTCGGCGGCGGCCCGCCCGCCATCCTCCGTGCAGGGTTCGTTGACGACGGTCGCCGTATCCTTCTGTGCCTGGATCGCGAAGTTCGCTCCGGTGGTGATTTCGGCGCCGAGCGTCGCGAAATTACCGTCCTGCGGCGCCACGACGCCGATGTTAATTCCTGCGGCATGGCTGCTGCCCGCCGCCGAAAGCAGCGCAAACAGGAGCGGAAGGCGACGCAGAACGTTCATCGATGGAGTATCCCGGACAATTTTTCTGCCCTATTTATCCGTCTCCAGGGCATCGTCAAAGAAAAAGCAGCAAAATCGCTCTGTTTTCAATAATGCTATTGTAGAAAAGCTAACACCTGACCGTCATATAGAATGACAGGCAAGCACGACTCAACAAAGGAGATGGTGGTGCTAGACAGGCAACGTATGGACCCGGCGCTTTATCGCGATGCCATGAGCCGCTATGCTGGCCATGTGCAGCTGGTGACGACGGCGCTCGGTGCGGAGCGGCGCGGCGTGACGATCACGGCCGCATGCTCGGTGTCGGATAGCCCCGCGACGGTTCTGATCTGCCTGAACAACAGCAACGCCAAGAACGAGATCTTTTTCAAAAGCGGCATTTTCGCCCTGAATACGCTCGGTGCGGATCACCAGTCGCTGGCCGACGCCTTTTCCGGTAAGACGCAGCTGACTGTCGACGAACGCTTCGCTGCCGGCAAGTTCGAGACTCTGGTGACAGGCGCGCCTGTTTTGAGCGATGCGCTTGCCGCCTTCGACTGCCGCGTGCTGGAAATCAAGCAGGCGTCCACGCACAACATCATCTTCGGCGAGGTGATGGCCATACGTTACAGCGAGCCGAAGCCGGCATTGCTCTATATGAACCGGGGTTATCACGCGCTATAACCCCTGCAAGGGAGTTATCATGGCGGATCAGACATTACCTTCGTTGCCGGGTTCGATCGATGAGACGATGGCGCTGCTCGGCGCTCATGACTACCTGGCCGGCCGGGCTCTCGGCACAGTCCTGTTTCTCGCATTGAAGATGAAGCGGCCGCTCTTTCTCGAAGGCGAGGCCGGCGTCGGCAAGACAGAGATCGCCAAGGTCCTGTCGAAGGCGCTCGACCGGCCGCTGATCCGCCTGCAATGCTATGAAGGGCTGGATGTTTCCTCGGCCGTCTATGAATGGAACTATCCGGCGCAGATGCTGGAAATCCGTCTCGCTGAGGCATCGGGCCTTACCGACCGGGATCGCATCGAGGCCGATATCTTTTCCGAGCGCTATCTGATCCGCCGGCCGGTGCTGCAGGCGCTATCTGCTGTCGGCGGGCGCGCGCCTGTGTTCCTGATCGACGAGCTGGACCGCACCGATGAGGCTTTCGAGGCATTCCTTCTGGAAGTATTGTCCGATTTTCAGGTGACGGTGCCGGAACTAGGCACCATCCGAGCGGCGGAACCACCCATCGTCATCATCACCACCAACCGCACGCGCGAGGTGCATGACGCCCTGAAGCGACGTTGCCTCTATCACTGGGTCGATTATCCGCAGGCCGAGCAGGAGCTGGAAATCATCCGCCGCAAGGTGCCAGGCTGCAACCAAGCACTGTCGCGCCAGATCGTTGCCTATGTGCAGAAGCTGCGGACGCTCGATCTCTTCAAGAATCCGGGCGTTGCCGAGACGATCGACTGGGCGACCGCCTTGACCGAACTCGACCAGCTGGCGCTCGATCCTGACACAATTTCAGACACTTTGGGCACATTGTTGAAATACCAGGATGATATCGCTCGCATCCAGGGCGCCGAGGGCAGGCGCGTTCTTGATGACGTGAAATCGGAGCTGCTCGCAGCAGGTTAAGCCATGGAACCGGGTGGGCATGATGGGATCGTCGTTGCACCGTCACCAGCCAGTGACGGGCGCCTTGCCGATAATATCGTGCTGTTCGGTCGGGCCCTGCGCAAGGCTGGTCTGAAGATCGGCCCGGGCGCTATCGCCGATGCCATCGAAGCGGTCAGGGCCATCGGCATCGGTTCACGCGAAGAATTTCACGCCGCCCTCTGTTCCGTCTTTGTCAAGCGGCATGAGGATCTCGCGGTTTTCGACGAGGCATTCCGGCTGTTCTGGCGCTCTCGCGATCTGGTCGCCAAAATGATCGCGATGATGTCGCCGGTTGCGCCCGATCATCGCGAGAAGGAAAAGCCGAAGCCGGGTGAGAGCCGGGCAAGCGATGCGCTGCTGAATGACCGCAGCGACCGACGTCCGCAACGCGAGACGCCCGACCTTGAAATCGATGCACGATTTACGAGTTCCGGCAGCGAGGTTCTGCGCCACTTGGATTTCGCGCAGATGTCGGCGGCGGAAGTTACGCTCGCCAAAAGGGAGCTCGAAAAGCTGCGACTGCCGCTGGATCGCGTGCGCACGCGCCGCTTCGCGCCGTCGCGCACGTCGGCCAAAATCGATCCGCGCGCGACGATGCGCTCGGCCCTGCGCACTGGCGGAGCGCTGATCCTGCCGCGTTTTCGACGGCCGAAGGAGATACAGCCGCCGCTGGTTGTGCTCGCCGATATCTCCGGCTCGATGAGCCAATATACGCGTATCTTCCTGCATTTCCTGCATGTGCTGACCGAGCGACGGCGGCGCGTGCATACGTTTCTGTTCGGGACGCGGCTGACCAATGTCACCAGGGCGATGCGCCACAAGGACCCGGATCAGGCGCTGGACGAGTGCGCGGCGGCGGTGCGCGACTGGTCCGGAGGGACCAGGATCGGCGAAACGTTGAAGGAGTTCAACCTGATCTGGGCGCGACGGGTGCTGGGACAGGGCGCGATCGTACTGTTGATTACCGATGGGCTGGAGCGCGAAGGCGTGGAATTGCTCGGGCAAGAGATGGATCGGCTGCATCGCTCCTGCCGGCGGCTCATATGGCTCAATCCGCTACTACGCTTCGAGGGTTTCGAAGCGCGTGCCCGCGGTGTAAAAGCAATGCTCCCGCATGTTGACGAATTCCGTCCCGTTCACAATCTATTATCTCTAGCCGATCTCGTATCGGCTCTCACCGCCGGCCGCGCGGGCGCTTATGATCCGCGCCGGTTTCTCGGCAAGCAATGAGGCTCCGATGTCAGATATATCCGAAAGTCTGGACCCGCTTGTTATCGCGGAGGAATGGGTGTCGGCAGGCCGCAATGTGGCCATGGCGACCGTCGTCGACACTTGGGGTTCGGCACCACGCCCGTCGGGCAGCCATCTGGTGATCGACGGTGAAGGCAATTTCCATGGTTCGGTTTCCGGCGGCTGCGTCGAAGGCGCTGTCATCACCGAGGCGCTTGACGTAATAGAAACGGGCAAGTCGCGCATGCTCGAATTCGGCGTTGCCGATGAGACCGCGTGGCGCGTTGGGCTCTCATGCGGCGGCCGCATCCGCGTCTATGTCGAAAGGCTTGCCTGATGGACCGTCAGATATTGGCGCGGCTGAACGACATGCGGCGCAAGAGACGGGCAGCGATCCTCGTCACCGACCTCTCCGGCGGCCCGGACAGGCTGATCGTCGAAGGCGATGCCCTGGAAGGTGCTCTGGCCGAGGCTGCGGCATCCGCATTTCGCTCCGGCAAGTCCGCGGCGCTTGAAATCGAGGGGCAGAGCCTGTTCTTCAACGTGCATCTGCCGCCGCCGCGCATCGTCGTCATCGGCGCCGTGCATATCAGCCAGGTTCTCGCACGCATGGCCGCATTAGCAGGCTTCGACGTGACGATCATTGATCCGCGCACCGCCTTTGCAACGCCGGAGCGTTTTGAGGGCATCGATTTGATTGCCGACTGGCCCGTGGATGCGCTAAGGGAGCGGCCGCTCGACAGCTATATGGCGCTGGTCGCCGTAACCCATGATCCCAAGATAGACGACGAGCCGATCGTGCAGGCGCTGAAGACGGGCTGTTTCTACGTAGGCGCGCTCGGCAGCCGCAAGACCCATGCGGGTCGTCTGGAGCGTTTGAAGCGCGAGGGTCTCTCCGAGGCCGATCTTGGCCGCATTCACGCGCCAATCGGGCTGCCGATTGGTGCCGCAAGCCCGGCGGAAATCGCGGTTGCCATCTTGGCTGAAATCATCGGCTCGCTGCGAGGGCGTGACGTGTCGTCACCCAAGGGCGCGCAGCCATGATCTTCGGAGAATTTCTGACGATGGAGGCGGAGGGCGCGGTTCTCGCGCATTCGCTTCGGCTGTCCGATGGCGGCTTTTCCAAGGGGCACAGGCTTGGCCGCGCCGATCTCGAGCGTCTGGCGGTGGCGGGGATCGAGCGTGTCATCGCCGCGCGCATCGAGCCGGGTGATCTCATGGAAGACGAGGCGGCCGACCGCTTGGCGCGCGCGATAATACCCGACCATCTCACCTTCTCGGAGGCAGCGACGGGACGGGTGAACGTCTATAGCGCCGTCGATGGTCTGTTTGTTGCGGATCGTGTGGCGGTGGACCGGATCAACAATCTCGATCCGGCGATCACCCTTGCCTGTCTCGCGGACCATGTGCCGGTGCGATCGGGCGATATGGTTGCGACCTTCAAGATCATTCCGCTTGCCGTTTCCGGGGCGAAGGTGGCTGAAGGCGTTGAAATCCTGCGGCAAATGCCGGTTTTCGAGGTCAAGCCGTTCTTGCCGCATGCCGTTTCGCTCGTGGCCACGGAGTTGCCGTCGCTAAAGGCTTCGGTCATGGAGAAGACGGCACGCATACTGTCGCAGCGGCTGCGGCCTTCGGGCAGCCTGCTGCAGCGGGAAGAGCGCGTCGCCCATAGGGTGGCCGAGGTTGCCGATGCGATCCGTCGCGGCCTCGCCGCGCCGGACCAGTTGCCGAAGCTGATGATCGTTTTCGGCGCTTCGGCCGTCATCGATGCCGGCGACGTCATTCCCGAAGCGATCAGGCTTGCCGGCGGCGACGTCATTCAGGTCGGCATGCCGGTCGACCCCGGCAATCTTCTGGTGCTTGGAAGGGTGGGTGACGTCCATGTCGTCGGAGCGCCCGGATGCGCGCGCAGCCCGAAAGAGAACGGGTTTGATTGGGTGCTCGATCGTATATTAGCCGGCGAACAACCGTCGCCGCGGGATATTGCCGGCATGGGGGTTGGAGGGTTGCTCATGGAAATACAGTCACGCCCACGGCCGCGCGATCTCGCCAGCAGGTCGCCGTCGGAGATATCGGTCGCCATTGTCATGCTGGCTGCCGGAAAGGCGAGCCGTATGGGCGAGGGCGGCTCACACAAGCTTCTGGCCGAGTTCGACGGCGTGCCGCTGGTTCGACGTTCGGCGTTGACGGCCATTGCCGGCGGAGTATCCGACATCGTCGCGGTGACCGGGCATCGCCGGGCTGAGATCGAAGAGGCATTGAATGGGCTTGCCGTCGAGCGGGTCTTTAATCCGGATTATGTCTCCGGCATGGCCAGTTCGCTCGTTGCGGGCGTCGGTACGCCGGCTGCGCAAAGGGCCGACGGCGTTCTTGTCATGCTGGCAGATATGCCCGGCGTTACCGGCGACGATCTGAAGGTTCTAATGACCGCTTTTCGCAAGGCGAACGGTCTGGCGATCGTGCGGGCCGTATCAGGCGGCAAGCGCGGCAATCCCGTCATTTTGCCGAGATCGGTTCTGAATGCCGTCATGCGGCTAGAGGGTGATGTGGGGGCCCGGCATATTATCGAGACATCGGGCTTGCCGGTCGTTGACGTCGAGATCGGCGAGGCGGCTCATCTCGATGTCGATACGCCGGAGGCCGTTATCGCGGCCGGCGGCGTTCTGAAGGGATAGGGAATGGACAATATCGATATCGAGGAAATGTTTCAGTCACTCGGGCCTGTCGCCATCAAGCGGATGTTCGGCGGCAAAGGCATCTACCACATGGGGCGCATCCTGGCGCTCGAAGTGGATGACGAGATACTTCTGAAGGCGGACGATGCCAGTGCCTCCCAATTCGAAGCCGCGGGCGCGCGCCGCTGGGCCTATGAGGGCAAGAAGGGTAAGGCCGTCAACATGCCGTATTGGTCGATACCCGAGGATGCATTCGACGACCCGGATGAAATGGCGCGTTGGGTGCGGCTTGCCTATGAAGCAGCGCTTCGCTCGGACAAGTAGGCGTCAGCGAAAATCTTCTTCGCGCAGATGGGCGATGGTTGCCGTGGCGAAATCGGAAAGCTGGGCCGGCAATTCGTTTCGGCCGAACCAGCCGAAATCGGAAAGCTTGTCGGGTTCCATTAGCCTTGGTTCGCCGGAAAAGTCCCTGCAGACATAGATCAGCGAAATCCAGTGCTGCCGGTCGGCCTTGACGATGACTTCCGTGGTGCAGAGATAATCGATTTTGCCGATAGAGAGGCCGCTTTCTTCCTCGGCCTCACGGATCGCGGCCTTGGCGGCGGGCTCCATATGATCGACCTTGCCGCCGACGATGCTCCAGCAGCCAGCCTCGGGCGCCTTGAGGCGCCGATAGAGCAGAAGCTTGCCGTCCCGCAAGATTGCGAGACCGGTTCCTAGTCCTGGGAAATCGATGCCTGGCTTGCCCAATATTTAGATCCCGAGGTTGGACGCGACATCCGGCAAGCCGGTCAGTCGCGCATCTGAACGGGATATATCAGGCCTTGGCGTTCGCGACGATGAGCATGAAAGCCGGAATGTCATCGCCGAAGCCGACCGGCGTCGGGCCGTCGTCCTGGTCGCGATAACGATTGCGGCGCTCGCGATGATCGTCATTGGCAGCAGGGAAGGGCCGGTGGCTGTTGCGAGAACCGTTGTGGGACTTGTTATTGTTCTCAGACTTGCGCTCGTTCTTCACGCTTTCGGCCTTTGCTGGTGCTGCTTCAATCGCTACGACGTCATTATCCTCGACGTCGATATCAGATTTATGACTCGAGGCGTTGCGGCCTCCGCGGCTGCGATCCCGATCGCGACCCTTGCTCTTGGTGTCGCGACGACGGGACGAACGGTTGTCGTCGCTGCCTTCTTCTGCCGGAGGCAGGGCCGAAAGATCGCCGTTCAGCCATTGGACATCTTCACCGATCAATTTCTCGATGGCGTCGACATGCTTGGTGTCGCGCTTGGTGACGATGGTGAAGGCAGCCCCGGAGCGACCGGCACGACCGGTGCGGCCGATGCGGTGAACGTAGTCTTCCGAATGGATAGGCACGTCAAAATTGAAGACGTGGCTCACATCAGGGATATCGAGACCGCGCGCCGCAACGTCGGAAGCGACGAGCAGCTGCAGGTTTCCATCCTTGAAGTTCTGCAGCATGGCCATGCGCGAGCGCTGGTCCATGTCGCCATGCAGTGCTCCGGCGGAAAAGCCGTGGCGGTCCAGCGAACGGAAGAGGTCGGAAACATCCTTCTTGCGATTGCAGAAGATGATTGCGTTCTTCAGATCCGTCTGAGCGCGGATGAGATCGCGCAGCGTTGCGCGCTTCTCGTAATCCTTGCCATGCGAGGCAACGAAACGCTGCGTCACGGTCTTGGCCGTCGATGCCGGCTTGGCGACTTCGACGCGTTCCGGATTCTGTAGGAAGCGGTCGGCCAGCTTCTGGATTTCCGGCGGCATGGTTGCCGAGAAGAACAGGGTCTGGCGGGTGAAAGGGATGAGCTTGGCGATACGCTCGATATCCGGGATGAAGCCCATGTCGAGCATACGGTCGGCTTCGTCGATGACGAAGATCTCAACGGCGCTCATCAGCAGCTTGCCGCGCTCGAAATGATCGAGCAGGCGGCCTGGCGTGCAGATCAGTACGTCAGCACCACGCTCAAGCTTGCGATCCTGGTCCTCGAAGGAGACGCCACCGATCAGCAGAGCGATGTTGAGGCGATGGTTCTTGCCGTACTTCTCAAAATTTTCGGCAACCTGCGCCGCGAGTTCACGCGTCGGCTCCAGAATCAGCGTGCGCGGCATGCGTGCGCGTGCGCGGCCCTTTTCGAGCAGGGTCAGCATCGGCAGCACGAAGGAGGCCGTCTTGCCTGTGCCGGTCTGCGCAATGCCGCAGATATCGCGGCGCTGAAGCGCAAACGGGATTGCACCGGCCTGGATCGGTGTCGGTGTGGTGTAACCCGCGTCCGTAACCGCGGAAAGGACTTTTTGGCTCAGGCCAAGGTCAGCAAATGTTGTCAAAGGGAAATCTAATTCCGTCTTGGTTCAGTCGAACACCATGAGTCGACACGCAGAAATGTGCCGCAACGCAGCGCGACATAGAACCAAATACCCGGGAAGTCAAGGAAAGCAGGCGCTTCAACCGACCTGAAGTTCATTCATAACGCAATTTTTGGATTAGTGCCATCTTTGTTGCGCGTTTGTCACAATTTCGGCAGCTAAATTGCGCCCAATCCGCTGACGTAACTTGCCAGTTTCGTCCCGGCATTGATGAAATACATCGGGTCTATCGGGTGTCCGTTCTCTCGCACTTCATAATGAAGATGCGTTCCTGTCGAGCGTCCGGTACTGCCGGCGAGGCCTATGGCATCGCCGGTCGCGACCTTGTCGCCGACTTTGACGAGGACCTGCTCCATATGTCCGTAGCGCGTAGAGATGCCATCGCCGTGGTCGATCTCCACCATGTTGCCGTAGCCGCCCGTCCATCCGGCCGAAACCACCTTGCCGGGGGCGGTCGCCTTGATCTTCTCGCCGGGACTGAAATGGAAATCGGTGCCGGTATGAAGCGCCAGCGTGCCGAAGAAGGGGTCCTTGCGATTGCCGAAGGGACTGGTGATGAGTTTTCCCGGCGCCGGATTGCGGAAGGGCAGGCTTTCGGCAGCCCCCCGCACCGTTTCCAGATGCGTCAAGGCGGTGTCGAGGTCGGCCATCGATTGTTCGAACTGATCGACATTTTCAGGCGGGACATAGGGGCCGCCAATGCCGCCATCGGCATCCCCGGCTGTCGAGGCTGCGACCTCGGTCGGAACCTTGACCCCGACATTCTGCATGATCGACTGGATCTCGCTCGCGGTTTCGGACGCATCGGCGGTGAGATTGCGGATACGGGACAGCTGATCCTGTTCGATATGCTTCAATGACAGCGTTACCTTGGAAAAGACCCGATCGGCGCGATCCGCCATGGTTTCCGGAGCAGGGACATAGGCAAGCGTCGAATTGTCGGGCGTGGCGTCAGCCGGCTTGCCGCCCAGGAGAAGCTTTTCGATTGCCTTGGGCGAGGTCAGTTGCGCGTGTTCGTTCTTCGGGGCGGCGATGTTGGCATCCGGATGCGCGCTCTTGTCGGTCAGGCCGGAATTCTCTGCCCTGTCGAGCAGGGTGCTGAGTTTGCCGTTGCGTGAAGAAAGCTGCTGCTGCTGTTCGATGAGCTTGTCGACCTTCTCTTCCACGACCTGCTGATCGAGAAGCTGGCGGGAGGTGACGCGATCGACCTGGGCGCGTAGCGCGGCGATACGGTCCTCGTAGTCATATTGCATGCGGGCCTGACGGGCCATCGTCGCGCCTATCAGATCGTCGCGAAGAACCAGATAGGACGTCGCGAGGAGATAGCCGATCGAGAAGATCCCGACCAAACAGACGGCAAAGGCGGCCATCCATGGTCGCACGGTCATGTGGCGCACCGTGTCGCCGCTGGCGAGGATAATGGTATGGTGTCGCTGTTGTTTGCCGAAAACCCGGTTCTGAGGCTTTGCTGTCACCGAGACTCTCCCAATCGATGCCTTGAGGCATTGTCTGGAAGTACACGTCATTATGGTTAACGAATCCTTTCCGGATCGTGACTAGAAACCGGAAAGCTCTTTTATATTGGCACCTTATGCGTTGCTCGTTGAGGTCAGCGAGCGATAGAAGGATGGCGTCAGTCCTGCTTCCGCCCGGGCGATATCGTTGAACGGCGCCTTGAGCGAACCGCGGAAATTGGCACGCACCAGCTCCTGGAAGGTTCGGGCGGGGTCGCGCTTTTCCCTCGCGCAGAGGAATCGGAACCATTTGGCGCCGACGGCGACATGGCCTTTTTCGTCGTTATAGATGACGTCGAGAACGGCGGCGCTCTCCAGGTCGCCGGTTTCGCGCATCTTCGCCTGCAGCGCCGGTGTCACGTCCAGCCCGCGGGCCTCGAGGATCAGCGGTACAACCGCCAGACGGGCCGTCAGATCGGTGCGGGTCGCATGGGCTGCCTGCCAAAGGCCGTCATGAGCCGGCAAATCGCCATAGTCGGCGCCCAGTTCGCGCAGCCGCGCACGCACCATGCGGAAATGCTTGGCCTCCTCAAAGGCCACCTGCATCCAGCCGTCGAAGAAGGAATTGGGGACAGGTCCTGTCGCGAAGCGCGCGACGATATCGAGGGCCAGATCGACGGCGTTCAACTCGATATGGGCAATGGCATGCAACAGCGCGATGCGGCCCTTGAGCGTGTGCAGGGACCGCTTCTCCATGTGTTTCGGCGGCACCAGCTCCGGCTTTTCGGGCCGGCCCGGGCGGTCGGCCAGCGGCGGATCGAGCGGCGAGCGCAGCGACAGCGTACGGGCAAACCAGCGCCTTGCCGATTCCTGGGCAAGTTCGGTCTTGAGATCGAGATCCGCCGAGCGGATGGCAGCGATGGCGCCGCCGCGCAGCGATGTGATCGTTTCGGGGCTGCCGGACATGCCTTCAGAGCTCCCTGGCGGCCGCCAGAACCGCTTCAGCGTGACCAGCGACCTTGACCTTGTCCCATATCCTGACGATCCGGCCGTCAGCGCCGATCAGGAAGGTCGAGCGAACGACGCCCATATAGGTGCGGCCATACATGCTCTTCTCCCGCCACACGCCATAGGCCATGGCCATCGTCTTTTCCTCGTCGGAGGCAAGCGGCACGGAAAGCGCATGTTTCTTGACGAATTTGTCATGGCTTTTCACCGAATCGGGTGAGACGCCGAGGAGGGCGACGCCAAGCTTTGCGAAATCGGCCGCTAGCGCCGTGAAGGAAATCGATTCTGTCGTGCAGGCGGTCGTGTCGTCCTTCGGATAGAAATAGATGACCAGCGGCTTTCCGGCAAAATCGGCAAGGCGCACATGGTCGCCACCATCGCGAGGAAGGTCGAAATCCGACGCTTTGTCGCCGATATTCAGTTGAGCTGGAAGCACTTCCGCCACGGGAAAACCTTTCTTTTGCCGGTTTTTTAGATGACACTTGGGGTAAGCCATATATACTGCTCACGTGTGCCGTCCAATGGGACGCAGCGTCACCAACAAAATTGTATAAGCGAAAGGCACGCGCAGGAGTGATCCGAGGCGAAAAGGTAACATTCCGCAAAAAGGATCTCGTATCGCTCGACCATTTGCCGTCCGCTCAGGTCGAAGATCCGTTGATCGTGCATGTGCCGGAGCGGGTTCGCCGCAGCCGCTCGCACGTCTGGCATGTCTGCCGGATAACGTTGGTTTTCTTTGCGTTTCTCGCCATTATTCTCGGAGCCGTCATCGCGACCATAGAGGGCGGTATCTTCGATGCGCCGCTGTCGCAGAAGGCGCAGACGGCGCTCGACCGGGCTATAGGCCCGCGCTACAAAGCGGAAGTCGGCGCGACCGTTGTCCGCTTCACCTCCGGCCTGCGGCTGGCGCTGGAGGCGCGAGATGTCAATGTCCTCGACCAGGAGAGTGGCAAGCACCTGTCGACGATGTCGGCCGTCAATATGGAGCTGGACCCATTGGCCCTCATCGAGGGGCGCGTGGAGATAGCAAGCGTTGCGGCGGAGGGCATCGCACTCGATACCTCACTTCTGCCGCAGGGCGATCCGGTCGATTGGACCGCGTTGCGTGTCGACGCATTGCCCAAGGGGCTGAATGCAGCCTTTGACAACCTCGATTTCCTTCAGCATTTCGTGCAGCGCGGCGGCACGAATTCCGTGCGCATCTCCGGCTTCTCGATGAAGCTTGCGCGGCAGGAGGGCGATCCGATCTCTCTTGTCGTCGACAATCTGACCTTCGAACGCGATACGCCGGGTTCGCTTCACCTTTATGGTCAGGTCACGCTCAACGGGTCCATCGCTCTTCTCGATGTGAGGGCAGGCCAGACGGAGGACGGTCACAGCTCTTCGCTGACGGCCAAGATATCCAATCTCGATCTCAAGCCGCTTACCATGACCTATGATCCGACCGGCACGCCGCGGCAGGGTTTAATGACCTTCGCGGACGTCACGCTTTCGGCTGTCAAGGGTGGGGCAGGCGTCGATCCGAAGCTGAATGCCGCCATCAATGTCCAGCCCGGCGTCCTTTATATGGACCATGACGTGCAGGAGCTGACGCATGCGAACCTCAATCTCGCCTACAACTTCGATCACCAGACCCTGGAGATCGCGCCGTCGACGGCGCAGTTCCTAAACACCGTTGCGCCGTTTTCCGGTGCTTTGATCGATCTCGATCGCATGGACGCCAATGCGGGCAAGGGATTCGGCATAGACTTCGTCATCAAGGACGGCGTTGCCGCTTCGTCTATCTCGGGTGAAAAACCCGTCAGCTTCGACGGTCGCGCCACAGGGCGGTTCTTTTCCACGACCAAGGAATTCCAGTTCGACAATCTCGGAATATCGACGCCGCAAGGCTCGCTCTTCGGCTCCCTGCACATGAAGCTTGGCGACAGTTCACCTGAAATCAGCTTCGGTGGCCGCGCGGACAAGCTCGATACGACCGTTGTCAAGCAGTTGTGGCCGTTCTGGATGGCTTCGAAACCGCGAACCTGGGTCGAGGACAATCTCTTCGGCGGTTCGGTGACCAACGCCGCCATATCCGTCTTCATTCCGGCCGGCCGGCTACGGGAGGCCTCAAAGACCGGCAAGCTGCAGCTCGGCAAAGACGAGCTGCATATCTCCTTCGATATCGACGGGGCGCGAATGAATGTGCCGGGCGAAATTCCGCCCTTGCGCGATACCAAGGCGCATTTCGATCTGACCGGTCCGAACATGGCCGTCAATATCGACACGGCCACCTCCTATTTCTCGACGGGTCGCAAGATCACGCTGAGCGACAGCAGCTTCTCTATCCCGGCGACCTACGACAAGCCGCTGATGGCGGATCTCGATCTGACGATTGCCGGTTCCGGCGATGCGATCGGCGAACTCCTGACCTATAAGCCCCTGGAGGTGCTGCAGCGCACCGAGTTCAAGCCGGAAGATTTCAACGGCAAGATCGTCGCCAAGGTCGATGCCAGGATAGGGCTGATCAAGGATCAGCAGCCGCCCCCGCCGGACTGGCAGGCAAAGCTCAATCTCGACAATGTCGATTTGCTGAAGCCGATGAACAATCGCAAGATCGACAATCTGACCGGCGCGATTTCCGCCGATCCGCAATCGGTGCATCTGCAGGCCCAGGCGCAGATCGACGGCATTCCCGCCCAGATCGACATGGTCGAGCCGACGGACAGCAAGTCGACGGTCAAGCGCGCCCGCGTCATCACGGCGACGCTTACGGACGCTCAGCGCAACACGGTCCTGCCGGGGCTTCGCGACATGATCGAGGGGCCCGTGAAGGTGGAGTTGACGCGCATCGACGACGATCGTCAGGGCGTCAAGGTCGATCTCGGCAAGGCCGCGCTGACCGTGCCGTGGATCGGCTGGTCGAAGGGCAGCGGCATTGCGGCGACCGCGCAGTTTGAGGCATCTGGCCCAGACAATCAGACGGCGCTCAAGAATTTCACGCTCAAGGGCGACGGATTCGGCGCCAGCGGCGATCTCATGATCAGCAAGGGCAGCCTTACTTCGGCAAGCTTCGACAGCGTGAAGCTCTCGGCGCTGGATGATTTCTCGCTTGCGCTGAAGCGGGGCAAGAGCGGCGGCTACGACGTTGCCGTATCGGGCAATTCCGCCGATATACGCCCCATCCTCGCGCGACTGAAATCGTCGACATCGGGCGGTCAGCAAAGCTCGGGTGGAGACGCGTCGGCGAGCGCGACCGTTCGCGCCAATCTCGACAAGGTCATTGGTTTCAACGACGAGACGGTCGGCAACGTCAAGGGCGTCTATTCCATCGTCGGGGGCAAGACGACGGCGGCGGATTTCACCGGCGTCACCCGCAGCGGCGAAGCGCTCGTCACCCAGATGAGCAAGGGCAACAATGGCGTCATCCGCATCACCAGCGGCGATGCGGGCGCCGTCGCGCGCTTTACGGATCTCTACAAGCACCTCAAGGGAGGGCTGCTCAATCTGTCGCTGCGCTCGATCGGTCAGGACGACTGGGACGGTTCGCTCGATATCCGCAACTTCGAAATCATCGACGACAAGAAGCTTTCGACCATTGTATCAACTCCGAGCGGCAAGAACGGCAAGAGCCTAAATTCGGCCGTCAAGCAGAATATCGATACGCGTTCGCAGAGCTTCGAGCGCGGTTTCGCGCGGCTGGTGATGCGTGACGGCGCGCTCTCGGTGGAAAATGGCGTGGTCCGCGGCGTTCAGGTGGGGGCGACCTTCCAGGGCATGCTGAAGGACGCCAACGGCAAGATGGACATGACGGGAACCTTCATGCCCGCCTACGGCCTGAACCGCCTGTTCGCGGAAGTTCCGATCGTCGGCTTCATTCTGGGCAACGGCAGTGACCGCGGCCTCATCGGCATCACCTTCAGACTGACGGGCACGCTGGAAAAATCCAGCATCCAGATCAACCCATTGTCGATCATCGCGCCGGGTGTTTTCAGACAGATCTTCGAATATTGAGCGGCGCGATGCTGCTGCGGCCCTTCGATAGCGGAGGGGCGGCGAGGCAGATTATGTTTCGGCGGCCATCTGTTTGCGTATGCGTTGGGAGCCTCCGTCCATACGCCGGGCGAATGGTCGGTCGGGGTCCACAACGCGCCAGAACGGAGCCGTACCGTTTTGGCTGATCTGCACCAGGTGTCGCTGAACGGTGACCGGGCAGCACGCATCCGCTCCGTATTGCCTGGCAAGCGCCTGTCTTATTCTCCCAAGATCGGATAGCTGACCGGGAGGTGCCGCCCATAATGCGCGAGAAACCATCTCTTCGCTGGGAATCAACATGCTTTGCGTGAGGCTTCGGCCTTTGCGCCTCGTCTTGATAACAGGCAATTCATCCATAATCCCACCTCCAGGACTGACATTCCGCCAAAGGACGTGCGGACGAGTCGTGATCCGACATTGCAGGTGCGGAAAACCTGCAGAGCGACGTGCTATGACCTCCGGGTCGGCAACCTTCAACCACCGCGACATCTGTCGGAGCATTCCATGTCCGCGCTTCTATCGACGTTTCGGGCAAGCTATGGCACCGTGAGCTTCATGACCGAATTCAAATCGCGCCTTGCAAATTGGACGACGGGCAATTGCAACGCAAATGGCATCGACATTCATTATCTGCGAACAGGTGGCGATTATCCTCCGTTGATCGCTTTGCACGGGCTGCTCGGTGACGGCGCGTGTCTGGCGCCGCTGGCGCGAGCGTTGGAGAGTGACTTTGACCTCGTGTTGCCTGATGCCAGAGGACACGGAAAATCCAGCGCGCCTGCCAAGGGATATTCATATGGCGACCAGGCGGGCGACGTCGTCGAACTCCTGAGGAGTTTGAAGCTAAAAGCGCCAATATTGCTTGGTCATTCGATGGGAGGCATGACTGCTGCCGTCGCCGCTCGCGAACTTGGAGCAGGAGTTTCAGGCGTCGTTCTGGTCGATCCGACCTTCATAAGCCCAGAATGGCAACGTGAAGTTTTTGAAAGCGATATCGCCGAAGAACAGCGGCGATCGCTCCTTTCGCACAGATCCGATCTGCTTGTCGAAGCGCGGGGTCGGCATCCATTGCGATCGATGGAGATTCTGGAATACTTGGTTGACGCGAAGTTTCGGACCAGCATGTCCGTATTCGAGGTGCTCACACCGCCAAACCCCGACTACCGTGAGCTCGTGCGAAGCTTAAGCGTGCCTATTCTGCTCGTGATCGCGGAAAGGGGGATTGTCTCGCTGCATATGGCCCGCGAGCTGCAAGAACTCAATCCCTTGCTTCGATACGAACTGATCGCCGACGCCGGTCATGGCATCCCCTATGATCAGCCCGAGCGATTGGGAGCGGTGATCATGTCCGTCCTGCGGGCGACATCGAATCCGTGGGTCGGATCAATGCATATCCACTGACCGAGCCGTTTCATTTTCTTGTCAGTTGGTCTTCGGCTTGGCAAAGACAATAAAGCCGGCGAGAGGTCGCCGGCTTTGCAGGTTCTCACGCTGCTCGATCGCTCAAGCGGCCGGGCGGATCAGAATGTGCTTCTTCTTGCCGAGCGAGAGCTTGATCACGCCATCCGCGGTAATCTCGCCGGTGCCGATGAGCTTGCGCTCGTCGCTGACGGCTTGGTCGTTGATGCGCACCGCGCCGCCCTGAACGTGACGACGGGCTTCGCCGTTCGAGGCGGCAAGGCCGGCGCGCACGATGAGCGCCAGAAGGCCGATGCCGGCCTCCAGTTCGGAGGCGGGGACATCGATCGTCGGCAGGTTTTCGGACAGGCCGCCTTCCTCGAAGGTCTTGCGGGCCGTTTCGGCAGCCTGCTCGGCAGCCGCGCGGCCGTGAAGGATCGCGGTGACCTCGGTCGCGAGGATCTTCTTGACCTCGTTGATCTCAGAGCCGGCGAGCGCGGAGAGGCGAGCAATCTCGTCCATCGGCAGCGTCGTGTAGAGCTTGAGGAATCGCGAGACGTCGGCATCCTCGGTGTTGCGCCAGTACTGCCAGAAATCATAGGCCGACAGCAGGTCAGCATTCAGCCATACCGCGCCGGTTGCCGATTTGCCCATCTTTGCACCGGACGCCGTCGTCAGCAGCGGCGAGGTCAAGGCAAAAAGCTGCTTGGTCCCCATGCGGTGACCGAGGTCGATGCCGTTGACGATATTGCCCCACTGATCCGAGCCGCCCATCTGCAGGCGGCAATCGTAACGCTTGGCCAGTTCGACGAAGTCGTAGGCCTGCAGGATCATGTAGTTGAATTCGAGGAAGGAGAGCGATTGCTCGCGATCCAGCCGTGTCTTGACGCTGTCGAAGGACAGCATGCGGTTGACCGAAAAGTGGCGGCCGACGTCACGAAGGAATTCGAGATAATTCAGCGAGCGCAGCCATTCGGCGTTGTTGATCATCAACGCATCTTTTGGGCCTTCGCCGTAGCCAAGGTAGTTCGAGAAGCAGCGCTTGATCGAGGCAATGTTGCTTTCGATCATGTCGACCGTCATCAGCTGGCGGGACTCTTCCTTGAAGGAGGGGTCGCCGACCATGCCGGTACCGCCACCCATTAGCGAGATTGGCCGATGGCCGGTCGCCTGCATCCAGTGCAGCATCATGATCTGGATCAGCGAGCCCGCATGCAGGCTCGATGCGGTTGGATCGAAGCCGATATAGGCTGTCACAGTTTCCTTGGCGAAGAGGTCGTCGAGGCCGGCTTCATCGGAAATCTGATGAATGAAGCCGCGCTCTTGCAGCGTGCGCAGGAAATCGGATTTGAATTCAGCCATGATCTTGGTCTCTCGATGCCACAACGCTTGAGGATGCGGCGAAGTCGCTGTTGTTGAAAGTCGCGGGGCGCGTTTATCATCGATTTGCCGGCGCGTCATCATTTTGGTGGCGCAGGCATCAAGTTTCGGTCGGGTTGGCGGGTCGATCGAGCTTTGTAAGCGGGCCTTTTCAATGTGAAGAGATCGTAACATCGCCCCGAAGCTGCCAGGAATAAGCCGTGCATTTGCCCGAATCAAATCCTAGTGATCTTTTGTTGATCCCGTGTGCGCCACATGTTTCCTGAAAGAAACCGGTATGTCACCTTTGCTTTCGATGATGGGATTGTCATTCAAAAAGACGATCTGGGCATTTCTTGCCACGATATTGGTTTTGGGCGGTATCGCTGCGGCGAACCCGGCCGAAGCGCAAGGTTCAGCTGAGAAGAGAATGGCGCTCGTGGTGGGTAACGCCGCCTACAAGGCGGGTGCCTTGCCGACGCCGGCCAACGATGCCGGTCTGATCGCACAAACCCTGCAGGCCGCGGGGTTCGATGTGATCGGCGCGCGCGACCTCGATCAGAATGATTTGCGCGATGCGATGCGCGACTTTCTGACGAAGGCGAATGCGGCAGGCCCGAACACCGTCGTCTTCGTCTACCTGGCCGGTTACGGCGTGCAATATCAGGGCGATAATTATTTCGTGCCCGTCGATGCGCAGATGGCCAATGCCACGGATGTCCCGGTCCAGGCGATCCGCATCAGTGATTTCACCAAATCGCTGTCCGCCCTGAACAACCGTGGCAGCATCGTCGTGCTGGATGCCGCAAGGGCCAATCCCTTCGTGAAATCCGACCAGCCGCTGGCCGGCGGTCTGGCCCTGGTCGATCCGGATACCAATCAGCTGATCGCCTTCAATGCCGCGCCCGGCACGGTGGCGCCGCAGGAGGCCGGTCCCTATGGTTCCTACGCCCATGCGCTGGCGGAGATGATCCGCGTCGGCGGCCTGTCGCTCGATGATGTGTTCGATCGCACGCGGCTTCGGGTCAGCGATCTGACGAAGGGCGCCGAGATCTCCTGGGATGCTTCCAAGTTCAAGAATGCCTTCAACTTCTTCGATCGCGGTCCCGATGCGCCGGCCGTTGCGGTGTCGACCGCCGATGCCGTGGCGAACCGGACGAAGCCGATCCGCGATTTCGACGAGCGGGATGCCTATTTCGCCGCGCTCGATCGCGATACGCTTCAGGGCTACGAGGATTTCCTCGCCGCCTATCCGGACGATTCCATGGCCAGGCGCGTGCGCGCAATCGTTGCCGCCCGCCGCGAAGCGATCACCTGGCGCGAGACCTGGCGCGATGACACGCCACAGGCCTATTGGTCCTATCTGAGGCGTTATCCGCATGGCCCGCATATGTGGGATGCCCGCCGTCGCCTCGAGCATCTCGAGGCAGCGCTCGAGCCGCCGCCGTCATTTGCCGTGATCGAGTATGACGTGCCGCCGCCGCCACCGCCGGAAATCGTCTATGTCGACCGGCCCGTGCTCTACTTCGACGATGCCGATTTCGGCTATGCGCCGCCGCCGCCGGTCGTCTTCCTGGCGCCGCCGCCGCCGGATTTCGTCGTGCTGGCGCCGCCGCAGCCCGCTGTCGATCTCTATGTGTTGCCGGCGCCGATCTTCGTTCCCGTGCCCGCATGGGTCGAGCCGCCACGCGATATTGCGCCGCCTGAAAACAACATCATCTTCAACAATATCCACAATACGGTCGTGAACAACACGACGGTCATCAACAACAACAATACTGTCGTCAACGAGAATGGGGCTGCACCCGCAGCACCTGGATTGACGACTGGCCAGAAGCTCGCCGGCGCGGCTGTCCTTGCCGGTGCTGGCGCTGCGGCACTGCATGTTGCCCTGCCGCCATCGGTGCAGAAGAAGGCGGCGGTTCTGCAAAAGCAGAATCCGGCCGCAGCCGCCAAGGCAACGCCTGGAGCCGCTCCGGCGGTTGCTCCTTCGGCTCAGCCGCAATCTGGAAATACCGCCGCTCATGCGCTTCCGGGCGCCAACGGTCAGCCGCTGCCGGCCGCCGGCAAGCTGCCGGGCAATCCGGGAGCGGCTCAGGCAAAGCCGGGACAAGCGCCGCAAGCCGCGCCCAATGGCGTGCATAATCCGGCTGTCGCCACGCAGCCCGTCCAGCCGTGCGCCAATGCCAATGCCAACGCCAACGCCCATGCGCTTCCCGGCTCGAAGGGGCAACCGCTGCCGCCTGCCGGAAACCTGCCTGCGGGGAAGGGTCAAAACCAGATCGCCAAGACCCCGGCTCCTCAGGCGGCTCCTGGCGGCAAACCGAATCCGGTAGCCGCTGCACCGAAGCCGAACGCTCACGGCCAGCCGATGAAGCCGGCAACGCCGCCGGCCGCTGTCGCCAGGGCGCCTGTGAAGCCACCCGCAGCGGCCAAGAGCCAGCCGCATGTGGCGGCCGCACCGCCGCGGCGCGCTCCAGCAGCTGTCTCGCAGCCGAAGCCTGCGCCCCACGTGGTCGAGCAGGCGAGGGCGCCAGCTCCGAAGCCGCAGGCACAGCCGAGACCGCAGCCTCAGCCCAAGGTGGAACAGCAGGCGAGGAGACAGCCGCCCCCGCCGCCAAAGCCTCAGGAAAAGAGGAAATGCGGCGCGCCGGGCCTGCCCGCATGCCATTGATCTCCACCATGCAATGATTGACCGAAGGCCCGCATATGCGGGCCTTCGTATTTCGAAAACTGCTCGATCGCTCTTGTTGAAATCCTGCCCGGTGGTTACCACTGACGGATCGGTTCGCGATCGGTATTCATTCTTGAATGCGGACCGCAGGTTTCTGTGCAGTCAGAAGAGCAGACGAGCCAATGAGCAACGCCATCATACTCGAAACACCGCGTCTCGTTCTGACGATGTGGGACAAGAGCGATGCCGAGATAATCAGGCAGCTGCACTCGACGATCGAGACGACTCGTTATCTCTCGGGCGGTGTGCCATGGACGCTGGAGAAGGCAGAGGAGCGGCTGCAGAGCTGGTTCGATGAGCAGGCGCGCGACGGTACGACCAAATACAAGATGCTGCGGCGTGAAGACGGCCGTTTCATCGGTCGTGCCGGCTTCTCACGGTTTCTGGAGAGCGGCCGGGGCGAGTTCGAGCTCGGCTATTCACTTCAGAAGGATGCCTGGGGCAACGGATATGCAACGGAAATTGCCGGCGCCCTGGCGAAATGGTTTTTCACGCGTGGCATTGCTGATCGGTTCATCGCATTTACGCATCCGGAAAACGTTGCATCACAGCGAGTTCTCCAAAAGATCGGCATGCAATACGATGCGCCGATCGTGGTCGGCGGTGCCAAAGGACTTTGTTTCAGGATGTCGCGCTAAGTCAGCAATGTGGAGCGTTCCCGCGTTTCAAAGAACGGTGGAAACGCTCCGAGAGGGGATACCTCTTAGCGAATGCGCTTCGCGGCCGGTTCCGGCACCAGTTCGCCGTTCAGGCGACGGTCGAGATAATCCTCGCATTCGCCCAGCAGGGTTTCGACCTGGCCGTTGAAGAAGTGATTGGCGCCCGACACGACCTTGTGCGTGATCAGGATGCCCTTCTGCGTCTTCAGCTTCTCCACGAGGCCGTTGACGTCCTTTTCCGGGGCAACCTTGTCGGCGTCGCCATTGATGATCAGGCCGGATGACGGGCAGGGTGCGAGGAAGGAGAAGTCATAGATGTTCGGCTGCGGCGCAATCGACATGAAGCCTTCGATTTCCGGACGGCGCATCAGGAGCTGCATGCCGATCCAGGCGCCGAAGGAATAGCCGGCAACCCAGCAGCTTTTCGAATCGGGATGGAGGCTCTGCACCCAGTCGAGCGCCGATGCCGCATCGGAGAGCTCGCCGGCGCCATGGTCGAATTCGCCCTGGCTGCGGCCGATGCCGCGGAAATTGAAGCGTAGCGTGGTGAAGCCGCGCTTCTGGAACATATAGAAGAGCTGGTAGACGACCTGATTGTTCATCGTGCCGCCGAACTGCGGGTGGGGATGAAGGATAATCGCGATCGGGGCGCTTTTTTCCTTGGAGGGCTGATAGCGGCCTTCAAGGCGACCCGCGGGGCCGTTGAAAATTACTTCGGGCATCGATACTCCGGCTCTTCTTTTTCTGCGTTCAAACCTAACGGCACGCAGCAAGTTGACTTGACGAATGCGCTCATCTTTTCTAGAACGCAGTTTAGAACAATTCGAAACTTGATGCGGTGGTCCGCGCGTTGTCTGTGCAACGGTTTGTGGAACGTGTCATAAGGCATGCTCGGCTGATATTTCAAGGAAAATGAGCCGGTCGCAGCAAAGCAACGTCGCGCAGGAAGAAGATTATGGCGGCAACACGCCTCTATCTCGACTGGAATGCTACCGCACCGCTCCATCCGGCGGCCCGCGAAGCCATGCTGCATGCGATGGATATTCAAGGCAACCCCAATTCTGTTCATGGCGAAGGTAGGGCGGCACGCGCAGCTGTCGAGGCCGCACGCCGGCAGGTTGCAGCCCTCACGGGCGCCGAACCCGCCCATGTGGTTTTCACCAGCGGCGCCACCGAGGCGGCCAATATGGTGCTGACGCCGGAATTCCGCATGGGGCGGACGCCGCTTGCCGTGAGCCACCTCTATATATCGGCCATCGAGCATCCGGCCGTGCGGGAAGGTGGGCGATTTGCCAGGGACAATGTCAGCGAAATACCCGTGACATCGGACGGTACGGTCGATCTTGCTGCATTGGAGACCATATTATCAGCCCATGACAAGGCAAGCGGCCTGCCGATGGTCGCGATAATGCTCGCCAACAACGAGACCGGAATTCTCCAGCCCGTCGCGGAAGCGGCGAAGCTTGTTCAGGCCGCGGGCGGTCTTTTCGTGGTGGATGCCGTTCAGGCGGTCGGCCGGGTGTCGCTTAATATCAATGCGATCGGCGCGGATTTCCTTATCGTGTCCTCGCACAAGATCGGTGGGCCGAAGGGTGTCGGCGCTCTCGTCTCGCGCGGCGAGGTGTTGATGCCGAAGCCGTTGATCCATGGCGGCGGTCAGGAAAAGGGCCATCGCTCGGGCACGGAAAATACGCTTGCCATCGTCGGATTCGGCGCGGCGGCAGAGGCCGCCGCCCTAGGTCTCGATGCTCGCAATGCTGCGATCGCTTCATTGCGGGATCGGCTGGAAGCGGGGATGGAGCTTGCAGCGCCGGATGTCATTATTCACGGCAAAGGCGGCGCACGTATTCCGAACACAAGCTTCTTCACGCTGCCGGGATTGAAATCCGAAACTGGGCAGATCGCCTTCGATCTTGAAGGCGTCGCCATATCAGCCGGCTCGGCCTGCTCCTCAGGCAAGGTCGGCGAAAGCCATGTGCTGGTGGCGATGGGATGCGACCCGAAACTCGGGGCTCTCCGTATTTCGCTGGGGCCGACCACAACCGAAGCGGACATCGATCGCGCAATCGCTGCGTTTGCCCGCATTGCGGGAAGACGCAAGCTGGCGGGTGCGGCGGCCTGAGGGCCACAATTTTGCGGAAACCGAAATTTCCGCTTGCCAAGCGGGGTGAAAAGTCCCTTTTGGCCGACTACATAGGGGGCAGACATAAGTCTGCCGCAACGTTGACAAGCTGCCGGACCTTGGATCCGGCGAGATTGGAGAACGAAATGCCTGCAGTCCAGGAGACGGTCGATCAGGTTCGCCAGATCGACGTGGACCAGTATAAGTATGGTTTCGAGACCACAATCGAAGTGGAAAAGGCTCCCAAGGGTCTTTCCGAAGACATCATCCGCTTCATCTCCGCTAAGAAGCAGGAGCCGGAATGGATGCTGGAATGGCGCCTCGAAGCCTATCGTCGTTGGCTGACGCTTGAAGAGCCCACTTGGGCGCGCGTCGACTATCCGAAGATCGACTTCAACGACATCCACTATTATGCCGCGCCGAAGAAGTTTGCAGGCCCGAAGTCGCTCGACGAAGTCGACCCGGAGCTGCTGAAAACCTACGAGAAGCTTGGTATTCCGCTGCGCGAGCAGGAAATTCTTGCTGGTGTCGAGAAGCCGAAGATCGCCGTCGATGCAGTGTTCGATTCCGTTTCGGTCGTCACCACCTTCAAGGAAGAGCTGAAGAAGGCCGGCGTCATCTTCATGTCGATCTCGGAAGCCATCCGCGAGCATCCCGATCTGGTGCGCAAGTATCTCGGCTCCGTCGTGCCGACCTCGGACAATTTCTATGCGACGCTGAATTCCGCTGTCTTCACCGATGGTTCGTTCGTCTTCGTGCCGAAGGGCGTTCGTTGCCCGATGGAGCTGTCGACCTACTTCCGCATCAACGAGAAGAACACCGGCCAGTTCGAGCGCACGCTGATCATCGCTGAGGAAGGTGCTTACGTCTCCTATCTCGAGGGCTGCACGGCTCCGCAGCGCGACGAAAATCAGCTTCACGCTGCAGTCGTCGAGCTTGTTGCGCTCGATGACGCCGAAATCAAGTATTCGACGGTGCAGAACTGGTATCCGGGCGACAAGCAGGGCAAGGGCGGCATCTACAACTTCGTCACCAAGCGTGGCGATTGCCGTGGCCATCGCTCCAAGATCTCCTGGACGCAGGTCGAGACCGGTTCCGCGATCACCTGGAAATATCCGTCCTGCATCCTGCGCGGCGACGACAGCCGTGGCGAATTCTACTCGATCGCGGTTTCGAATGGCCATCAGCAGGTCGACAGTGGCACCAAGATGATCCATCTCGGCAAGAACACGTCGAGCCGCATCGTCTCGAAGGGCATCGCCGCCGGCGTCTCACAGAACACCTATCGCGGTCAGGTCTCGGCGCATCGCCGCGCGACCAATGCCCGCAACTTCACGCAGTGCGACTCGCTTTTGATCGGCGACAAGTGCGGCGCGCATACGGTGCCCTACATCGAGGCGAAGAACTCTTCCGCGCAGTTCGAGCATGAAGCCACGACGTCGAAGATTTCCGAAGACCAGCTGTTCTACTGCCTGCAGCGCGGCATCCCGACCGAGGCGGCGATCGCGCTGATCGTCAACGGCTTCGTCAAGGAAGTGCTGCAGGAGCTGCCGATGGAATTCGCCGTCGAAGCACAGAAGCTGATCGGCATCTCGCTCGAAGGCAGCGTCGGCTGACGCACACGAACCTGAAATAGCTTTGGCGCGCCACGCGCGCCGCACACTCATTCCTGCGATAGGATACTAAAATGCTTGAAATCAAGAACCTGCACGCTCGTATCGCCGAAGACGGCACCGAGATCATCCGCGGCCTGAACCTGACCGTGAAGGCAGGCGAAGTTGCCGCCATCATGGGCCCGAACGGCTCCGGCAAATCGACGCTCTCCTACATTCTCGCCGGCCGCAGCGACTATGAAGTCACCGAGGGTGACATCCTCTATAACGGCGAGAGCATTCTCGAGCTCGACGCTGCCGAGCGCGCCTCCAAGGGTATCTTCCTGGCCTTCCAGTACCCGGTCGAAATCCCCGGCGTTGCCACCATGCAGTTCCTGAAGGTGGCGCTGAACGAGCAGCGCAAGGCGCGTGGCGAAGACGAACTGACGACGCCGGATTTCATCCGCCGCGTCAAGGATGCTGCCGGCAAGCTGCAGATCAACATGGACATGTTGAAGCGCCCGCTGAACGTCGGCTTCTCCGGCGGTGAGAAGAAGCGCGCTGAAATCCTGCAGATGGCGCTGCTCGAGCCGAAGCTTTGCGTGCTCGATGAAACCGATTCCGGCCTCGACATCGATGCGCTGAAGATCGTGGCCGATGGCGTCAACGCGCTGCGTTCGCCCGATCGCGCCGTGATCGTCATCACCCATTACCAGCGCCTGCTCGACTACATCGTTCCGGACACCGTTCACGTCCTCTACAAGGGCCAGGTGATCAAGTCCGGCGACAAGACGCTGGCGCATGAACTCGAAGCCAACGGCTATGCCGACATCATCGGCGCTGCAGCCTGATCGAGGCGGAAAGGACACGTCGATGAACATTCAGACGACGAACCGCCTGACGTCAGCCGAGACGGCGCTGATCGAGGCGTATAACGACCAGATGGGCGATCTGCCCGGCGATGGCGAAGTCTTCGCCGTCCGCGACCGCCTGCTGGACGAGCTGAAGACCGCAGGCCTGCCGACGCGCCGCGTCGAGGCCTGGCATTACACCGATTTCAAGAACCTGCTGCGTCTGGTGCCGAGCGATATCGGCAAGGGCCTCGCCGCCGCGCTGCCGCCGATGGTCGAAGGATCTTCGGTCGTTACCCTTCTCCAGGGCAAGGCGAGCGAAAAGGCCGCTGTCAAGAATCTGACAATTGGCCGCTATGCCGATAGCCTGATCAACGGCACGGCCGCTGTCGGTCTCGAAGCGCTCGGCAACGACGACGCTATCGGCCGCATCAATGCGAGCTTCGTGCGCGACGGTTACGTCATCGATTTCCCCGATGGCACCGAACTCGACGTGCCTCTGGAAGTGCAGTTCGTGCATGCCGGCGGACAGATTCACAGCCGTCTTCCGATTTCCTTCGGCGCCGACGTCAAGGCGACCTTCATCGAGCGTCACCACGCGGTCGAAGGCGCGGCTGCGCTGGTTTCCTCGGTCAGCGAAGTCAAGATCGGCAAAGGCTCTGAAATCACCTGGATCATCCTGCAGGAGCAGGGCAGCGAGGACACGCATCTCGGTCAGCTTCGCATCGATCTTGGGGAAGATGCCAAGCTGAAACTGTTTGTCATCAACGCCGGCGGCAAGCTTGTTCGTCAGGAGCTGTACATCAAGGTATCGGGTGAGGGCGCCGATCTGACGCTTCGCGGCATCAATCTGCTCGGTGGCGATACCCATACGGACGTGACGATGGTGCTCGGCCATGATGTTCCGAACACCGGTTCCACGGAAGTCATCCGCAATGTGGTGTTCGATCGCGCACGCGGCGTCTTTCAGGGCATGATCCGGGTCGCACCGGATGCGCAGAAGACCGACGCCAAGATGGCCTGCAACACGCTGCTGATGTCCGACGATGCCGAGTTTTCGGTAAAGCCCGAGCTCGAAATCTTCGCCGACGACGTGCAGTGCGGCCATGGCGCCACTGTCGCCGATATCGACAAGAACCATCTCTACTATCTGATGGCGCGCGGTATTCCGGAGAACAAGGCTCGCGCCATGCTGGTCAATGCCTTCGTGGCCGAGATCGTCGAGGAACTGGAAGACGAAGCCCTGGTCGAGGCGCTGGAAGGCGTTATCTCCGCCTGGCTGGAAAAGCACGCCTGATTGGAGGCAAAGCTCGTGGACAAGATCATGCCGGCAACGGCCTATGACGTCGAAGCCATTCGCCGGGATTTCCCGATCCTGGCGAAAACGGTGCACGGCAAGCCGCTGGTCTATCTCGACAACGGCGCCTCCGCGCAGAAGCCGCAGGTCGTCATCGATGCCATCTCGCATGCCTATTCCAACGAATATGCGAATGTGCATCGCGGCCTGCACTTCCTCTCCAATGCGGCGACGGAAGCCTATGAGGCGGCTCGTGAAAAGGTGCGCCGCTTCCTGAATGCGCCGTCGGTCGACGATATCGTCTTCACCAAGAACTCCACGGAGGCGATCAATACGGTCGCCTATGGTTGGGGTATGCCGAAGATTGGTGAGGGTGATGAGATCGTCGTCTCCATCATGGAGCATCACTCCAACATAGTTCCCTGGCATTTCATCCGGGAGCGGCAGGGCGCCAAGCTCGTCTGGGTGCCTGTCGATGACGAAGGCGCGTTCCATATCGAGGATTTCGAGAAGAGCCTCACCGAGCGCACCAAGCTTGTTGCCATTACCCATATGTCGAACGCGCTCGGAACCGTCGTTCCGGTGAAGGAAGTGTGCCGCATCGCCCATGAGCGCGGCATTCCCGTCCTGATCGACGGCTCGCAGGGTGCCGTGCATATGCCCGTCGACGTGCAGGATATCGATTGCGACTGGTACGTCATGACCGGTCACAAGCTCTACGGCCCCTCGGGCATCGGCGTGCTCTATGGCAAGAAGGAGCGGCTTACCGAGATGCGGCCGTTCCAGGGCGGCGGCGAGATGATTTTCGACGTCACCGAGGAAAACGTCACCTATAATGAGCCGCCGCACCGCTTCGAAGCGGGCACGCCGCCGATCGTGCAGGCGATCGGCCTCGGCTACGCGCTCGATTACATGGACAGCATCGGCCGCGAGGCTATTGCGCGTCATGAGGCCGATCTGGCTGCCTATGCGGCGGAAAGGCTGCGGGATATCAATTCCCTGCGCGTAATCGGTACTGCGCCCGGCAAGGGCGGCATCTTCTCCTTCGAACTTGCGGGAATTCATTCCCACGACGTTTCGATGGTGATCGACCGGCAGGGTGTTGCGGTTCGTGCCGGCACCCATTGCGCCCAGCCTCTCTTGAAACGCTTCGGCGTCACCTCCACATGCCGTGCATCGTTCGGCATGTACAATACGCGCGCCGAGGTGGATGCCTTGGCCGACGCACTGGAATATGCACGGAAATTCTTTGCCTGAGGAGGCAAGCGATGTCACTCGACGAAAGCGAACAGAAGATCGATGTGCGCGACGGGATCGTGCATTCCAGCATTCCGGAAGATGAGCTGGCGCGCCTCAGCGACGACATCATCTCCGCGCTGAAGACGGTCTACGATCCGGAAATTCCCGCCGATATCTTCGAACTCGGCCTGGTCTACAAGATCGATATCGAGGACGACCGCATGGTGAAGATCGTCATGACGCTCACCGCGCCCGGTTGCCCGGTTGCCGGTGAAATGCCCGGCTGGGTGGAAAATGCCGTCGGCGCCGTCGAAGGCGTCTCCGGCGTCGACGTCAGCATGACCTTCGATCCTCCGTGGACGCCGGATCGCATGTCGGAAGAAGCGCAGGTCGCCGTCGGCTGGTATTGAAGCTTTAGGCCGCCGGCTTTACATTGAGACTCGAAGCGCCGGATCTTGACCCCGGTTGCGGAAGGAGAATGAGCCCATGGGCTTTGCAATCATGAGCATGACGGATGCGGCGGCGAGCCGCGTCAAGGCAATCGTCGAGAATTCCGGTCCCGATGCCAAGGGCGTTCGCGTCGGCATCAAGAAGGGCGGCTGCGCCGGCATGGAATATACCATCGACCTGGTAACAGAGCCGAACGCGAAGGACGATCTGATCGAGCGCGATGGCGCCAGGGTCTGGGTCGAGCCTTCGGCCGTACTCTATTTGCTCGGCACGGAAATGGGTTTCGAAGTCACCACGCTGCGCTCCGGCTTCATTTTCACCAATCCGAACCAGACATCGGCCTGCGGCTGCGGTGAATCCGTCGAATTGAAGCCCGCAGATCTTGCTGCCCTGGCTGCTCAACGTCAGGCAGCGCAACCCGCTTAAAGCCGGGTCACCGTATTTTCCCTCGCTGCATTTCGTGCTTTTATCGAAGCACGCCTCGGTTTGTTTGCCGCCTCCCTGGCTTCCGGCTTTGCCGGGTAATATCGAAGGCAGGCAATGGGGGACCTTATGGCGGCTGCGGCGTGGGTTTACACATTGATTCCGGCTGGCGCTGCCATTGCTGGCGCTGCCGTCGCGGTGAATACGCGGCCAGGGCCAAATCTTGTCAGTGCCATCCAGCACTTTGCGGCCGGCGTCGTCTTTGCCGCGGCCGCCGGTGAAATCCTGCCCGATGTCATGCATCGAGGTTCTCCCTTAGCGACGGTCATTGGCGGCGCCATCGGTGTTGGCGTCATGCTGCTGGTCAAGCAACTGGAAAACTGGGCCAAGGGACCGGTTGGACTGCTGGCAGCCATCGGCATCGACATCCTGATCGACGGCCTCGTGCTCGGCATCGGGTTTGCAGCCGGGCCGAAGGTCGGCCTGCTGCTGACGATCGCCCTGACGATCGAGGTGTTGTTCCTTGGTCTGACCGTGGCGAACGAGCTTGGCGAGAGCGTGCGCTCCCGTGCCAAAATCGTCGCAATCACCGCGGCGCTAGCGCTGCTGTTGCCGATCGGCGCGCTGCTCGGGACGCCGATCGCCTTGTTGCCCGACCCGATACTGACCGGATTCTTCGCGTTCGGGCTAATCGCACTGCTCTATCTCGTCACGGAAGAATTATTGGTCGAGGCCCACGAAACACCTGATCGTCCTTGGGTGACGGCGATGTTCTTCGCGGGCTTTCTGGTGCTTCTTCTGCTCGAAGAGGCGATCGGTTAGCGGCGCTTCCAGGGTCAGTTGTCGTTCTTAATTTGCAGCCGGCACCGGCGTCAGCTTGAGCCCCAGTGCCTTGACAACTTTCAGGATCGTCGCGAATTCCGGATTTCCATCTCCGCTCAGTGCACGGTAGAGCGCCGAGCGGTTCATGCCGACGTCCTTGGCGAGCTTGCTCATGTTGCGCATGCGGGCGACTTCACCCAATGCCTTCGCGATGGAGGCCGGATCATCCGTTTCGAAGGCGGCTGCGATGTAAGTGTCGGGATTGTCGGTGCTCAGGGAAATCTCCTTGTTCATGTCATATGCCTTTCCGTATGAGCCAATCGCGGATAATGCCGATCTCGTCCTGATGCAGGTCGTGTCCGGTCGCCAGCACATGTGCGCTGATATCCGCACCGGCATTTGCAAATTGATTTTTCATGATTTCAGCATCACCAGGCTCGCGGCGCTGGTCGTGTTCGCCCGAGGTGATCAGGACAGGCAATGCGGCGAGTGGCGGAAAATCCGCATTCGGATTCGGCGAAAGCGGTCGCATCAAAATCGCGGCGGATACCAGTCGAGGCTGCCGAAATAGGATCGAAGCGGCCATGATGGCGCCATTTGAAAAGCCGAGCAGTATGGGCGGCCGCTCGAGCAGATTTTCTTCCAATGCTCTTGCGAGGAACCTGCAAATATCGTCGGTTCGCCTGTCGAGATCTGCGTGGTCCAGACTCCGATCCGGATTGCGGCGGAAGAAGGCAAAGCCCGATTCCCAAACCACCGGACCGCGTAGCGCCATGTAAGGTCGCTGCGGCGCGACAGCGTCGGCAAGAGGGATAAGCGAGGTTTCGTCTCCGCTGCTGCCATGCAAGAGAAGCAATGGGGAGGAAGAGTATTCGGCTCGCCCGTTGACGAAATGAATTTCCGGCTGTTCCGGCATAAGTCTGAATTCCAGGCCCCGTTGCCGCGTCATCAAAAACGCCGCGCATCCTTTCGGACACGCGGCGTTTTCTTAGACAAGTTTCGCAATAGATTTATGTCTATTGCCTGCGAAGCGACTGAACCGCTTCGCTTTTTGGCAAAAATCCTATTCTGCAGCCTCAGCGTAGGATTCGAGCGGCGGGCAGGTGCAGATCAGGTTGCGGTCGCCATAGACATTGTCGATGCGGTTGACCGGAGACCAGTATTTGTCGACGCGGAAGGCACCGGGCGGGAAGCAGGCCTGCTCGCGCGAATAGGGGCGATCCCATTCGCCGACGAGATCTTCCACCGTATGCGGGGCGTTCTTCAGCGGATTGTTGGTCTTGTCCATCCGACCGTCCTCGATGGCACGAGCCTCCTCGCGGATCGCCAACATCGCCTCGCAGAAGCGGTCGAGCTCGGCCTTCGTTTCCGATTCGGTCGGCTCGATCATAAGCGTGCCGGCAACCGGCCAGCTCATGGTCGGTGCATGGAAGCCGCAATCGATGAGGCGCTTGGCGACGTCGTCGACCGTGACGCCGGCACTTGCGACCAGCGGGCGGGTGTCGATGATGCATTCATGCGCCACACGTCCGTCCTTGGACTTGTAGAGCACGTCGTAAGCACCCTTCAGGCGGGCAGCGATGTAGTTGGCGTTGAGGATCGCCACCTTCGTCGCCTGCGTCAGGCCTTCGCCGCCCATCATCAGGCAGTAGCTCCACGAGATCGGCAGGATCGAGGCCGAACCGAAGGCTGCCGCCGAGACCGCACCGCTGCGGCCGTCCGTTTCCGGATGGCCGGGCAGGTGAGGTGCCAGATGCGCCTTGACGCCGATCGGACCCATGCCGGGACCGCCGCCGCCATGCGGAATGCAGAAGGTCTTGTGCAGGTTCAGATGGCTGACGTCGGAGCCGATATCACCCGGACGCGAGAGGCCGACCATGGCGTTCATGTTGGCGCCATCGAGATAGACCTGACCGCCATGCTTGTGCACGAGATCGCAGATCTCCTTCACCGTTTCCTCGAAGACGCCATGCGTCGAGGGATAGGTGATCATGCAGCACGAGAGGTTGTCGGCATATTGCTCGGTCTTGGCGCGGAAATCGGCCATGTCGATATCGCCGTCATCGCTGACCTTGACCACCACGACCTTCATGCCCGCCATCTGAGCCGAGGCGGGGTTGGTGCCGTGGGCTGAGGTCGGGATGAGGCAGATGTCGCGATGACCCTGGCCATTGGCAATGTGGTAGTTGCGGATGGTCAGCAGGCCGGCATATTCGCCCTGCGCGCCCGAGTTCGGCTGCATGGAGAAGGCGTCATAGCCCGTCACCGCGCAGAGCTTGTCCGTGAGATCATCAATCATTTCGCGGTAGCCAAGCGCCTGGTCGGCCGGCACGAAGGGATGGATGTCCGAAAATTCCGGCCAGGTGATCGGCAGCATTTCCGCTGTCGCGTTCAGCTTCATGGTGCAGGAGCCGAGCGGGATCATCGAGCGGTCGAGCGCCAGATCGCGGTCCGAAAGACGACGGATATAGCGCGTCATCTCGCTTTCGGCGCGGTTCATGTGGAAGATCGGGTGCGCCAGGTATTCGCTGGTGCGCAGCAGGGTCTTCGGCAGGCGATAGGACGGTTCGAAATCGGCGATGCGGAAGTCGCCGCCGAATGCACGCCAGACGGCTTCCACCGTCGCCGGGCGCGTACGCTCGTCGAGGCTGATGCCGATCTTGGTTTCACCGACCTTGCGCAGGTTCACGCCTTCGGCGACGGCCGCGCGCAGGATCAGACCCTGCATGTGACCGACCTGGACGGTGATCGTATCGAAAAAGGTTTCCGGCTCGACGGCATAGCCGAGCTTTTCCAAACCCTTGGCCATCAGAACGGCCTTCTGGTGGACCTGCTGGGCAATGGCCTTCAGGCCCTGCGGACCGTGGAAGACGGCATACATGGAGGCCATGACGGCGAGCAGCACCTGGGCGGTGCAGATGTTCGACGTCGCCTTCTCGCGGCGGATATGCTGTTCGCGGGTCTGCAGCGACAGGCGATAGGCGCGGTTGCCGCGCGCATCGACCGAAACGCCGACGAGGCGGCCCGGCATGGAGCGCTTGTAGTCGTCCTTGACGGCCATGTAAGCAGCATGCGGACCACCATACCCGACGGGAACGCCGAAGCGCTGCGAGGAGCCGATGGCAATATCCGCGCCCATTTCGCCCGGAGATTTCAAGAGCGTCAGCGCCAGGAGATCGGCGGCCATGATGGCGATCGCACCGGTCTGGTGCAGGCGAGCGATCAGGCCGCTGAAGTCGTTGATGTGGCCATGCGTGCCCGGATACTGGAAGATCGCGCCGAAGACATCGACCGGATCCAGATCCGTGAATGGATTGCCGACGATGACGGTCCAGCCGAGCGGCTCGGCGCGGGTCTTGATGAGGGCGATGGTCTGCGGGTGGCAGGCGGCATCGACGAAGAAGGCCTTAGCCTTGGATTTGGCGACGCGTTCCGCCATTGCCATGCCTTCGGCTGCGGCGGTCGCTTCATCGAGCAGCGAGGCGTTGGCGACATCGAGACCGGTAAGGTCGCTGATCATCGTCTGGTAGTTCAGCAGCGCCTCAAGACGGCCCTGGCTGATCTCAGGCTGATAGGGCGTATAGGCCGTGTACCAGGCCGGGTTTTCCAGAATGTTGCGCTGGATGACCGGCGGCGTGATCGTGCCGTAGTAACCCTGGCCGATCAGCGAGACGAGAACCTTGTTCTTGTTGGCGGTTTCGCGCAGGCGGTCGAGCGCCTCGCGCTCCGTCATCGGCGCGCCCCAGGTAAGCGGCGTCTTCTGGCGGATGGCAGGCGGCAGCGTCGCGTCGATCAGGCCGTCGAGGCTCTTGTAACCGATCACCTTGAGCATGTCGGTCATCTCGGAGGGAGACGGACCGATGTGGCGGCGATTGGCGAAATCGTAGGGCTGGTAGTCGGTGAATGTAAATTCTGTAGGCGTCGTCATTATCCGATCAGCTCCTTGTAACCGGATTCATCAAGAAGACCATCAAGATCGCTGATATTCTTCAGCTTGAGCTTGAAGAACCAGCCAGCGCCCATCGGGTCGGAATTGACGAGGGCCGGATCGGCCGTGATGGCTTCGTTGACTTCGGTAATCTCTCCGTCGAGCGGACAATAGACCTCGGAGGCCGCCTTGACGGATTCGACGGTTGCCGCGTCGCCACCCTTGGAGAAGCTGGCGCCGACTTCAGGTAGTTCCACGAAAACGAGGTCGCCGAGCTGCTCGGCGGCATGCGCCGTGATGCCGACCGTTGCTACGTCGCCTTCGACCTTCAGCCACTCATGTTCTTCGGTGAATTTCAGCATGGGTAATCCTCTCTGGAAAAGACGTTCAACGTTTGTAGGTAGGCTTGATGAAAGGCAGGGCGCTGACGACGACCGGCAGGTACTTGCCGCGCACTTCAGCGTAAACGGTGATGCCGGGCGCGGTGAAATCGGTCGGCACGTAGCCCATGGCAACGGGGGATTCGACGCTCGGGCCGAAGCCGCCCGAGGTAACTTCGCCGATTTCGCTCTTGCCCTCGGCATCGGCATAAAGCTTGGCATGGCCGCGTACCGGCGCCTTGCCGTCAGGCTTCAGGCCGACGCGGCGGCGCGTGGTGCCGCCATCTAGTTCGCCGAGAATACGGCTTGCGCCTGGAAAGCCACCAGCACGGGCGCCGCCCGTCTTGCGGGCCTTCTGGAGCGCCCATTCGAGCGCGCCTTCGATCGGCGTCGTCGTCTGGTCGATGTCGTTGCCATAGAGGCAGAGGCCGGCTTCGAGGCGCAACGAGTCACGGGCGCCGAGGCCGATCGGCTGCACATCCGGATGCTCGAGCAAGCGCTTGGCGATATCCTCGACCTTGTCAGCAGGCACGGAGATTTCGAAACCGTCTTCACCGCTATAGCCGGAGCGCGATACCAGGCAGGAGACGTCGTGGAGGCGACAATGGCGCACGTCCATGAACTTCATATGGGCAATGTCGGCCCAGAGCTCGGCGAGAACGTCGACTGCGCGCGGTCCTTGAAGTGCAATGAGGGCGCGATCAAGTAAGGTAATTTCGCAGCTGTCGCCGATATGATCTTGAAGATGCTTGAGATCTTGATCTTTGCAGGCCGCGTTCACGACGACAAAGAGATAGTCGTCCATATGCGTGATCATCAGGTCGTCGAGGATGCCGCCCTTGTCGTCGGTGAAGAAGCCATAGCGCTGGCGGTTCTCGGCGAGGCCGAGAATATCGACCGGCACGAGGCTTTCCAGCGCCAGCGCCGCATCCTCATATTTGCCGGAGCGGGCGCGGATCGTCACCTGGCCCATATGCGACACGTCGAACAGGCCGGCGGAGGATCGAGTCCAGAGGTGTTCCTTCAGCACGCCGGGCGCATATTGCACGGGCATGTCATAGCCTGCGAACGGCACCATGCGGGCGCCGAGCGACACATGCAGGGCATGAAGGGGGGTGATCTTGAGGGCAGCGGTCTCGTCCAAATGACGCCTCCGGGTTTTGCGCTCGTTTCGAAGCGCAGAGCTCACAATTTCGGCGCAAGCGCGCCCGATGATGAGCCCCCTCTGTCTGTTTGCCTGAGATTGTTATCCCTTCGGCGAACGCTTACGCGCTTCTCTCCAGAGTTCCGTCTGCCCCTTGCTGGTCCTTTGGCCTGAGAGTTTCCGGGGCGGTTGCTCCTTCGGCACCGGCTTGCGCCGGATTCTCCCAACAGGGTCGAGTGTCATTATCCGGTCCTCGTCGAAGATGGCAAGGGGCAAGTGTCGCCGCTGAACAAATTTTTGTCGCGCCGATCAATCCTGCGTTTGGCAATGATTACGGGCCTTTGCAACAATCATTGGAGCGGTTATCCCTTCTGGTCGATAGAGGAGACAGGCAGGAGATGAATATGAACCGCAACCACGCCGCCGCATTGGTAATTTCGATCGGCGCATTCTCGCTTTCCGTCACGGGGGCGATAGCACAGGACAGCGGCGCGATGAAATCCATGCCGGGCATGCATATGGATGCAGCCGCTGCGCCCGCCGGCTCCGCCTCCGCCAAGCTCGGGGATCTCGACATCAGCGGCGGCTACGTCCGCGCCATGCTTCCCGGGCAGCCGGTCGGCGGCGGCTACATCACCATTCACAACGCGGGCAAGACCGATGACAAGCTGACCTCCGTGACGTCTTCATCCGCCGGCAAGGTGGAATTGCATGAGATGAAGATGGAGGGTGAGATCATGAAGATGCGCGAGATCAAGGGTGGCATCGCCATTCCCGCCGGCGCCACGGTGACGCTTGCACCGAATACGATGCACATGATGTTCAAGCAGGTGAAGACGCCCTTCAAGCAGGGTGGCACGGTGCCTGTGATGTTGATGTTCGACAAGGCGGGCATGGTCGACGTCAATCTGCCCGTCGTCTCGGCTAGGGGAAACTGAGCCAGAAAATCAATCGGCCGCACGATTCCGGTTTCCACTTTGCCTCGAAATGCTCTAAAGCCACGTCAAAAGGCCGGGAAACCTCCGGCTGCGGGGCTCGTGGTCCCGTCAATTGAGTTCGCATGATCCCGCCAAACGAGGTTTGGCATTTGTGGGGACATGCCGCGGTGTTTGAAAGAAGAAGAATGGCCGGGATTGAACATATACAGGTCGAGCCTGATGAAGCGGGCATGCGTCTCGACCGCTGGTTCAAGGTGCATTTCCCGGGGCTCGGCTTCGGCCAGCTGCAGAAGCTGCTGCGTTCGGGTCAGGTGCGCGTCGATGGTGGCCGCGTCAAGACGGATGCGCGCGTGCAGCCGGGACAGATCGTGCGCGTGCCGCCTCTCGATGTCGATGCGAAGGCTCTGAAGAGTGGTCCGATCGCCGGCAACGACCTCAAGCACGGCGGCGACGCCGAGCTTCTGTCGCGAATGCTGCTTCATGAAGACGACAAGGTCTATGTGCTGAACAAGCCGGCTGGCCTTGCCGTGCAGGGCGGTTCCGGCCTTACCCGTCATATCGACAAGATGCTTGAGGCATGGACAAGCAAGAAGGGTGAAAAGCCGCGCCTGGTGCATCGTCTCGACCGGGACACCTCCGGCGTACTCGTGGTCGCGCGCACCCGTGGTGCCGCACAGAAGCTGACGGCGGCGTTTCGCGAACGCGACACCAAGAAGACCTATTGGTCGCTGGTCAAGGGCGTGCCGCGCAAGCATGAGGATAAGATCTCCACCTGGCTGGTGAAGGAAGCGACGGCCGATGGCGACCGCATGCGTATCGCCAAGCACGGTGAGGAGGGCGCGGACCACGCAATCTCCTATTACCGCGTGCTCGAAACCGCTGCTCAAAGCCTCGCCTGGCTGGAGATGGAGCCCTATACCGGCCGCACGCATCAGCTGCGCGTCCATGCGCTGCACATGGGCCATCCGATCATCGGCGATCCCAAATATTTCGATGACGATCCTAACTGGGATTTTCCCGGTGGAGTCCAAAAGCGCCTGCATCTCCACGCGCGCCATATCGATATTCCGCATCCGACGGGTGGCCGCCTGCGCGTCACCGCGCCGCTGCCGCCGCATATGGTGCAGACTTGGAACCTTCTCGGCTTTGATATGGAATCGGCAGGGGAGCCGGACGACGAATGAAGCTGGTACTTTTCGATTGCGACGGCACGCTGGTCGACAGCGTGCGGCTGATCCATGAGGTTATGGCGCGGACTTTCGTGGCTTTCGGCTACAAGCGTCCCGATGTTTCCGCCACCAAGTCGATCATCGGCCTGACGCTCGATATCGCCATTGCCCGTATGCAGGGCAAGCCGCATGTCGACGACGAAGCGATTGCCATGACGGCGCACTACAAGTCGATCTTTCCGGAAGTCCGCGACGAGGCGGACATGCAGACACCACTCTTCGACGGCATCAAGCCGCTGATCGAGACGCTTGCGGCCCGTGATGAACTGCTGCTTGGCGCGGTCACGGGCAAATCGCGCCGCGGCCTGACCCATATTCTTGCCGCTAACGATTTCACGCCCTATTTCATCGTCTCGCGCACTGCCGACGATTGCCCGTCGAAGCCGCATCCGGCGATGGTGACGGAATGCTGCGATGAAACCGGCATGGACCCGCACGATACGATTGTGATCGGTGATGCCATCTATGACATGCAGATGGCAAAAGCGGCGGGTGCGACGGCCATCGGCGTTGCCTGGGGTTACGCTTTGGTCGAGGAGCTGCTGGCCGCCGGCGCCGATGCCATCGCCCACCATCCGAACGATTTGTTGAGCCATATTCTCTGAGGTGACGCCATGCGCGACCTGTTGAACGATCTCTCCGAAGGTCTGAGCCACCCCGATCCGATCCGGCGCGCGCAGATCCAGATGAAGAAGCCGCTGCCGAAGCGCTTTTACAAGGATGTGACAATCATCGCGGACGAGGGTGGTCATGCCATCGCGCTCGACGGCAAGGTGGTGAAGACGCCGGCAAGACGCTCCCTGGCGCTGCCGACGGAGGCGCTTGCCAAGCTGGTGGCCGCGGAGTGGGTGCGTCAGTTCGATGTCATCGATCCCGCCACCATGCCGGTAACACGCCTCGTCAACACGGCTATCGATGGCGTTGCGACCGAAAGCCAAGCCGTGTTCGACGAAATCGTACGTTTTTCGGGCAGCGATCTGCTTTGCTACCGCGCCGATGGGCCGGAGCGGCTGGTCGAACGGCAGTCGGAACGCTGGAACCCGGTCATCGAATGGGCCGCGCGCGACCATGGCGCCCGCTTCATCCTGGCGGAAGGCGTCATGCATCAGGAGCAGCCGAGCGAAGCCATTGCGGCCTTCAGCGCTACCTTGCGCAAATATGATACGGCGATGGAGCTTGCGAGCCTGCACACGATTACGACGCTGACGGGCTCAGCGATCCTGGCGTTGGCCTTTGCCGAAGGATTCCTGCCGCTCGCCGACGTCTGGTCACTCGCGCATCTCGACGAGGATTGGACAATCGAGCATTGGGGCAGCGACGAAGAAGCCGAACAGCGCCGTGCACAGCGTTTTGAGGAATTTCAGGCCGCGACCGACGTTTTTTCCGCGCTTCGCAGTTGAATATTGTTGGATTTCAGTCCTTTATAGCGATCTGCATATCTTGCGGGTTGGAAATTCGGGGCAGGGATCATGTTGTTGTTGAGGCCGGGAGCCGTATCGGCACTCGTGGGATGTTTGGCATTGGCCGCGTGTTCAAGCTGGTCCGTCGATCCCCCGCCTCCATCTTATGCTGTACGCAGTGCAACCGTCGTGGCCGATCAGGCTTTGCCGCCGACATCACCGGCGTTGGTTGCCGCCGTCAATGATCGCGTCAATGCCGCGATCGCTGCAACAACCTTCGGTCCGCAATTGCCGCCTGTTGCCATCACCGTCAGGCTGACGGACGTGCGAAAGGCACGCGGCTTCAATCGCGACCGCAGCAGCGCGAAGATCAATATCGATGCCGCCGCGCCAGATGGCGGTGCCGTGATCGCCATGGCTTCGTTCGACGTCAAGGTCGTCGCTCCCGATCCGGCCACAGCGGACGAGCTGATGGCGGAAGATATCGCCGCGCGCATCCGCTCCATCTTTTCGCTGAACACGCCGCGGCTCGCAGACTGAGCAGATGCTTTAAACAAGGCTTGCGCCATGCTAAGCCCGAGTGACGAGGGAGAGAGGGCAGCATGAAGGAAATCCTGCAGGAACTGGAACGTCGCCGCGAAATAGCAAGGCTCGGAGGCGGACAGGCGCGCATCGACGCCCAGCATGCGCGCGGCAAGCTGACGGCGCGCGAGCGCATCGACATCTTCCTGGATGAAGGTTCCTTCGAGGAATTCGACATGTTCGTCGAGCATCGCTCGACCGATTTCGGTATGGACAAAAGCAAGATCGCCGGTGATGGCGTCGTGACCGGCTGGGGTACGGTCAACGGGCGTACCGTTTTTATTTTTGCTAAGGATTTCACTGTCTTCGGTGGGTCTCTTTCAGAAGCACATGCGGAAAAAATCACCAAGGTACAGGATATGGCGCTGAAGAACCGGGCGCCGATCATCGGTATCTACGATGCCGGTGGGGCGCGCATTCAGGAAGGTGTCGCGGCACTTGGCGGCTATGCCGAAGTCTTCCAGCGCAACGTGCTGGCTTCCGGCGTCATTCCGCAGATTTCGATCATCATGGGGCCATGTGCCGGCGGTGACGTCTATTCGCCTGCCATGACAGACTTCATCTTCATGGTGCGCGATACTTCCTACATGTTCGTCACCGGGCCTGATGTGGTGAAGACTGTCACCAACGAGACGGTGACATCCGAACAGCTCGGCGGCGCCTCGGTGCATACAACGAAATCCTCGATCGCCGATGGTGCTTACGACAATGATGTCGACACGCTTCTGCAGGTGCGCCGCCTTATCGATTTCCTGCCGCAGTCGAACACGGCCGTCCTTCCGGAGATCGAATCCTATCAATCCGTGACAGCGCCGGATACCTCGCTCGACACGCTGATCCCGGCCAATGCCAACAAGCCCTACGACATCAAGGAACTGATCCTGAAGGTGGCGGACGAGGGCGATTTCTTCGAGATCCAGGAAAGCTTCGCCAAGAACATCGTCTGCGGCTTCGGGCGCATCGAGGGTGCGACCGTCGGTTTCGTCGCCAATCAGCCGATGGTGCTTGCTGGCGTTCTCGACAGCGACGCTTCGCGAAAGGCGGCGCGATTCGTGCGCTTTTGCGATTGTTTCAATATTCCGATCGTCACCTTTGTCGATGTACCCGGCTTCCTGCCGGGGACCGCGCAGGAATATGGCGGCCTGATCAAGCACGGCGCCAAGCTGCTCTTTGCCTATGCGGAAGCGACCGTGCCGAAGCTGACGGTCATTACCCGCAAGGCTTTCGGTGGCGCCTATGACGTGATGGCCTCCAAGCATTTGCGCGGCGATCTCAACTACGCCTGGCCGACGGCGCAGATCGCCGTCATGGGCGCCAAGGGTGCGGTCGAGATCATCTTCCGCAAGGATATTGCCGATCCCGAGAAGATTGCGGCGCATACCAAGATGTATGAGGATCGCTTCCTGTCGCCGTTCGTTGCCGCCGAGCGCGGCTATATCGACGAGGTCATCATGCCGCGCTCCACCCGGCGGCGGCTGGCGCAGGGACTGAGGATGCTGCGCAACAAGGATTTGACCAACCCCTGGAAGAAGCACGACAACATCCCGTTATAAGTCTGTGACAACAAGTCACAGATTTTACACGGAAATTTGATTGGACGTCAGAAGCCGTGTTTTCACGTTCATGCTCGTCCACTCTATTGCTTCGTCGTGGGGGAGTTAAAACTGGAGTTTAACATGGCGCTTTCCGATCGGCTGAATCAATATCAGCCCTATGCTCTTACCGTATTGCGTATCGTCACCGGCGTATTGTTCATCGAACATGGCCTTCAGAAGCTTTTCGGCTTTCCGCCCGGCGGCCAATTCCCAAGCCCGCTGCCGACCCTGCTTCTGGTTCAGGGTATCATCGAAGTCGTCGGCGGACTGGCGACGATCGTCGGCTTCTTTACCCGCCCGGTCGCATTCATCTTGTGCGGCAACATGGCAGTCGCCTATTTCATGGCGCATTATCCGAAGAATTTCTTCCCGGCCAACAATGGCGGCGACGCAGCGATCCTCTATTGCTTCATCTTCCTGTTCCTGATCTTCGCAGGCCCCGGCCTTCTGGCGATCGACAACAACAAGAAGTAATCGGCCTCCTCGCCGGGCCCGGCTGATCGTTGGGTCCGGCGAATAAATTCGTCTCTTGCGTGTTCACTCCGTTGTCGGTGAAGCGAGAGTATCTTTGACAGGATCTCCTTCGCATCCCCTATCGAACGGAGATCCTCATGTCCCTTTCCGAGCGCCTGTCGTCCTATCAGCCCGCCGCTCTTGCTGTCTTGCGAATCGTGACCGCAATCCTGTTCATCGAGCATGGCACGCAGAAACTCTTCGGCTTTCCGCCGGCACCCTATGCGATCACGACGCTGTTCTTCGTGGCGGGGATTATCGAACTCGTCGGTGGCGTCCTGATCCTGCTCGGGCTTTTCACGCGTCCCGTCGCCTTTCTACTTAGCGGCGAAATGGCGATCGCTTATTTCACGGTGCATATGCCCATCAATTTCTTTCCGGCGAACAATGAGGGCGACGGCGCCATATTGTTCTGCTTCATCTTTCTGTTTTTGGTGTTTTCCGGACCGGGACATTGGGCGCTGGACAATCGCCAGCGCCGATGATGGCAGCTCTGTCAGGCCACGAATTTGAGGCCGGCAATGCCAGCCACGATCAGGCCGATGCAAAACAGACGGACCAATGTCGCGGGATCGCCGAGCAGCCAAATGCCGAGCAGAACCGTGCCGACCGTACCGATGCCGGTCCAGACGGCATAGGCCGTGCCCATGGGCAACGTCTTCACCGCCAGGCCAAGCAATGCGATACTGATGATCATGGATATGATGGTGAAAATCGTCGGCGTCAGTCGTGTGAAGCCATGGGTATATTTCAGGCCGACTGCCCAGCCGATTTCGAACAAGCCTGCAAGGAAAAGCAGGAACCAAGCCATTTTACGCTCCTTCGTTAAGAGCGAGGCCGTCCCCGCGATGTCTACGGCCGGTTTTGGATGCCGGCCGCCGCAGTCGTCTGCGCGTTTCCTATATGCCTTTATCGCCTCCTTATTTCAAGGCGATCGTGCCACCCTTACTTTTCCAGCCGCTCGGCATGCCACGTCAGATGATCATCCATAAAGGACGAGATGAAGTAGTAGGAGTGATCGTAACGCTCGTGCATGCGTAGCATCAGGCCGATATCGGTGCCCTTGATCGCCTCTTCGAACAACCATGGGCGCAGGCCGTTTTCGAGAAAGCTGTCTGCCTTGCCCTGATCGATCAGGAATTCGGGGAAGTAGGCGCCGTCTTCGACGAGCGCGCAGGCGTCGTAGCGCCGCCAGGCTGCCTTGTCGCTACCGAGATATTTCTCCAGCGCCGGGGCGGACCAATCGGCTGTCGACGGCTGTACAATGGGAGCGAAAGCGGAGCAGCTCTTGAAGCGATCCGGGTTCTTCAGCGCGATCGTCATGGCGCCGTGGCCGCCCATGGAATGGCCGAAGATGCCCTGGCGGCTCATATCGGCGCGGAATTGCTTTGATACGAGGGCGGGCAGCTCCTCGGTGATGTAGCTGTACATCTGGTAGTTTTCGGCCCAGGGCGTCTCGGTGGCGTCGAGATAGAAGCCGGCGCCTTTGCCCATCTGCCAATTGGTCAGTTCGTCCGGCACGTCATTGCCGCGCGGGCTCGTGTCGGGGCAGACAATGATCAGGCCGAGTTCGGCGGCCATGCGGCGGTATTCACCCTTTTCCATGACGTTGGCATGCGTGCAGGTGAGGCCGGAGAGATACCAGAGGACCGGCCTGGGCTCCTTGATCGCCTGTGGCGGCACAAAGACGGCAAAGGTCATCTCGCATTTGCAGGCTTCGGACTCATGCGAGAAGACACCCTGCATGCCGCCGAAGGCGGTGTTTTGGGAAATGATGTTCACGGCTGGTCTCCAGGCGTTTAGTTGGTTTTCGAACGTCGGCAGAGCCGGTCGAAGGTTTCGAGAAAGGCGGAACGGTCGCGCGGTGAGAAGGCGGCGTTGTGGCCCTTGCTTTCACCGGTTTCGCGAAGGTGAGCGCCAAGATCGCGCATGGCCGTCGCCATGCCGATATTCGTCTTGTCGAAGATGCGACCGGTCGGCCCCGTTACCAGTGCTCCGGTCGCAACGCAACGGCCGGCAAGCGGCACGTCGGCCGTGACGACAATGTCGCCGGCGCCGGCGTGCTCGGCGATCCAATTGTCGGCGGCGTCGAAGGCATTGGAGACAATGACGTTGTGCACCATGGGATCTCGCGACGGCCGCAGCCCGGAATTGGCGACGAAGGTCACTTCGATGCCGTGGCGTTCGGCAACCTTCAGGATCTCCGGCTTGACCGGACAGGCATCGGCATCGACATAAATCATAATATCAAATCTTTTCAGCTATATGCGGCGTATTCTTTATGCGCCGCATACGTTTCTTTCGTGGCTTGAAGCCGTCAATAGATCACGACGCCCCGGACACTCTTTCCGGAATGCATGAGGTCGAAGCCCTTGTTGATGTCTTCGAGCGGCATGGTGTGGGTGATCATCGGATCGATCTCGATCTTGCCCTCC